>Ga0209045_1000243_pt1 | contig 68560 bp, 63 predicted proteins | sample SaaInlLV_10m_DNA_4_FD_184664 | JGI IMG/M metagenome (GOLD analysis project Ga0209045, IMG submission 184664) | Marine microbial communities from expanding oxygen minimum zones in the Saanich Inlet - Saanich Inlet SI072_LV_200m_DNA (SPAdes) (version 2) | ecosystem: Environmental > Aquatic >...
TTTTGAAACATAAAGACCATAACAAAATATTTAAAGGAGATAGACTAAGAACTTTTTATGGATCAAGACAAAAAGCCTAAAGATAAGAGTCTATCAGATCAAATTAAGATGACTGTCTTTGAAGCTATAGCTACTCGTCGATCTGTCAGAAAGTTCACCTCTCAAGATATTCCTATGGAACTTTTAGGTGTAATTATTGACGCTGGAAGATATGCTCCCTCGTCTGGAAACTTACAAAATTGGCGAATGATTATTGTTAAAAATCCTGATGCTAGAAAAAAGATTGCAGAAGTATGTCAACAGCAACTTTGGATGGCTGAAGCACCTGTATTTCTTGTTGTTTGTAGTGATACAGAAAAAATCAAAAGATTCTATGGTAAAAGAGGAGAAATGTTTTTCTCAGTTCAAAATGTATCTGCTTCAATTCAAAATATGCTTTTAACAACTCATTCACTTGGAATGGCAAGCTGCTGGGTTGGAGCATTTGATGAAGATGTGCTTAAAAGAATACTTGGAATGCCTGGGCATGTTAGACCTCAAGCTGTACTTCCTATAGGATATCCTGATGAAATTGTTCCTGCTCCTTCACATTTCACAATGGAAAATGTAACCTTCTTCGAGCAATATGGAAACAAGATCTCTAACGTCGCTAGAGTTATGCAAAACCCACTTATATTTGACAAAGTTGGTGGACTTATTGGTGGTGTTGTAAACGCTGCAAAAGATATTATTCAGAAGAGAAAAAAAGAATAAATCTTTAGAAAATATTTTTTACTATATTCTACAAAATATATTTCTCAATATAATTATGTTTAAATACTAGAAAACAGTTTATGTACGTATTGGGGTTTTTACGGCTAATAATTGCTTCAACTATTAATAGACTAAAATAAGAACAATATCGTCGGCTAAACGATTTCGAACGGCTAATTCTAATGTAGAGTAACCTTTAAACAAGTATTTAAAGATTTATCTTGTTTAAACTATATGCTTTAGTATACATATAATGCTCTACACGCAAAGACCAATTAACATTGGGGGGTATAGAAAAAATGGATTTCGTTGTGGACAACGCATTAAAAAATTCGGATCAAAATTTTGATGGAATGGAAGTCCACCAAGCAACAATTAAAGTAATTGGTGCTGGTGGCGCTGGTAACAACATGGTAAACTGGCTTTACCAAAAAGGCGTCAAAGGCGCAGAAATTATTGCATGTAATACTGATATGCAACATTTAAGTGTCACTGAAGCTGATAGAAAATTCTTAATCGGACGCGAAACTACAAGAGGACTTGGTTGTGGTGGTTTCCCTGAACGAGGAACTGAATCTGCTCAAGAGCAAATGAATGATATTAAAGAATCTTTAAAAGGTTCTGACATGGTATTTGTTTGTGCAGGAATGGGTGGAGGAACAGGTACAGGAGCTGCTCACGTTATTGCAGAAGTTGCTAGAGACCTAGGTTCAATTGTTATAGGAACTGTAACTATGCCTTTTAAAATTGAAAGAGCAAGAGTAGACAAAGCAGAATTTGGTCTACAACAATTAAGAAAAGTTAGTGATACTGTCATTGTAATTGATAACAATAGATTAGTTCAAATTGCTGGAAATCTTCCAATTAGACAAGCTTTTGCTGTCGCAAATGAATTAATTGCAACAATGATTAAAGGAATTGTCGAAACAATTGCTCTACCTTCGTTAGTCAATTTAGACTATGCAGATGTAAAAGCAATTATGACAAACGGTGGTGTAGCCGCTATTGGAGTAGGTGCATCAGATACAAACAACAGAGTTGAAGAAGCAGTTAAAGGTGCTTTAAGTAATCCACTATTAGATATAAACTATGAAGGAGCAACGGGAGCTTTAATTCATGTATGTGGAGGACCAGATTTAACTCTAGATGAAATAAATCAGATTGGAGAATTAGTAACAGAAAGTCTCGATGAGGATGCCAATGTTATCTGGGGAGCTAGAATAATGGAAGAAATGAAAGGTAAATTAACTGTCATGACCATTGTTACTGGTGTTAAAAGCCCATGGATACTTGGTAAATCTGTCAATGCTCAACCAAACCGAGAGATGGTAGAAGTCTCTGAGGAATTAGGAATAGAAATTGTCAGGTAAGCCTCATGGAGGCAGATAAACTCAAGATCACCCCTTAGTCTTTGTGTGGTGCCTTCTTGCCTCTATCTGTAAATCACCCCCGAAGTTTTACGATAGAGGCAATTTTTATTTCTTTTTTTTTATAAATTTTAAAAAATTTCCTAAATTAATCAAATTTTTTGATGTGCATTTAGTCTATGATGGTGAACCAACATAATTAAAAGTAACCTAGTTTTCCCTTCTTTTTATGTTATATATGATTGGCCTCGGTCTTAATGATGAAAAAGACATAACCATTAAAGGATTAGAAGCCATAAAAAATTGTGAATATATCTATTTGGAAGATTATACATCTAAACTAAATGTTCCTGTCTCAAAACTAGAAGAGTTTTATAAAAAAAATATTATTTTAGCTTCTAGAGAAATTGTAGAAAAAAAAGCTGAAGAAATTTTAGAAAAAGCCACTTTAAAAAACGTGGCGTTTTTAGTTGTTGGCGATGTTTTTGGAGCAACAACTCATACAGACATATTTTTACGAGCAAAAGAAAAAAATATTGAAATAAAAATAATTCATAATACTTCAATTCTTACTGCTGTAGGTCAAACTGGCCTCGAATTATACAAATTTGGAAAAACAACATCAATGCCTTTTTTTGAAAAAAGTTTTACGCCAGAAACTCCATATGACGTAATTAAACAAAATCTTTCTCAAAGACTTCACACATTAGTTTTACTCGATATTAAAAAAGATTTAAACAAATATATGACTGTTGATATTGCATTAAAACAATTACTAGAAATTGAAGACAAAAGAAAGGAAAATATTATTTCTAAAGATATGAAACTTATTGGATGTTCAAAACTAGGAAATCCTGATTTTAAAATAAAATATGCTAAACTATCTGACTTATTAAAAAAAGACTTAGGAGAACCGTTGCACTGTTTAATAGTTCCAGGAAAACTTCATTTTATTGAGGAAGATATGTTAAAACTATTCTCTTAATTATAAATTCAGTAATATTTATATAATAGTTGTTACTATCCAGTGCTAAAATGGATGCAATAACCTGGAATCAAACTCATGCTCATCAACCTATTGAACTTAATTTGCCTGGTTGGATAGTCAATACTGGTCGAGCAATTGGAAATGTTGCTAGGGGGACAGTGCAATTGGCAGAGTATTTTACTCTAGGTCAATTAAGATTTATTTTTCAAGAATTACCTCAAAGAGTTAATGAAACTTATGATTTAGCTAGAGGAAGTCTTGCTACTACAACTTTAGATGAAGTAAGAAGAGAAGTATATGCAGAATTTCTAGCTCAAGAAGATTTAAGCTTTAAAGAAAAAGCTGTCGCAATGAAAAATTTTGCAGTTATGGAAGGTACAAGCCTTGCTAATAAAGTAAACATGGCTGCAAACCATGCTGCATTCACAATGACTCCTGCAGCATATCAAGCTTTAAATTTTGCAGGTTTTGATTTAATTGCTGCAAATGCTTTGGGTGTACCTCAAATGATTGAAAATGCAAAAGGTTATTTTCAATCACAATCAAGTAGTGCTTCTGCTAGTGCGTATCAACAAGCAGACAACATGTGTCAAGCATTAAGAACAGATCACTCAATAGAATCCTCTGCTTTTAACTCACAATTTGAAGTTACAGATGTTAATTTATACTCTGAAGGAGGGGCCCAGAATTATTTAGGTGATTCAACACAGAACCAAATTAAATCTGCAGCCACTTATAATTTAGGTGTTCCATTTGGAGAGGAATTTCCAGATAATGATATAGCTGTTTTAAGACACTCAAATAAAGTGGAAAATTTATCATTATCAACTCATCAAGATTTCCTTCAAAAAGCTATTGATGCTCATGTTGGAGGAGAAGGTTCAACTGCTGAAACAATTTTCAAAATTGATCAGCCATGGTGGGGTTCTAATGGTTTGTATTTTGTAGTTAATCCTGAAATTGGATGTGATCAAACAGAGATATTAAAAAGAATCCAAACTGTATATGGTCCAGAATTCTTACAAACAGGTTGGGGTGGTGAAGATTCACTATTGCTTAGCAACCAATCTTATTTAGATGCTCTAGCCGCTACAAGTTCAAATTCAAACACTGCAAATGCATTAATGGGAGATCCAAAACAAGGGTTTGATTGGAAATTTTATGCAACTGTTGGCACTCTTGCTTTACTTGGACTTGGTGGTGCAGAGTACGTAAGAAGAAAAAAGTAGAAATAGTATTTTTCTTTTAAATTATTTTTTCTTTTCATAAAGAAACTTTTTTAAATTACCCGAAATTCTTTGCTTTCTATAGCCCCTTAGTGTAGTGGCCAATCATCCTACCCTTTGGAGGTGGGGACCCAGGTTCGAATCCTGGAGGGGCTACTTTTTTTAAAAAAAATGCAGCAACTGCCAGTCATTGACATCCATGGAAAAACAGTAAAAGAAGCAAATTTAATTCTTAGACAAAATCTAAAAAGTTTTCATGATCAAGGATTTTTAGAAGTAACAATCATTCATGGTCATGGTACTGGAGTCTTAAAAGACTATGTTAGGTCTTTTCTAAATCAACTTTATTATGTAAAAAATATGACTTCATCAAATAATGATGGAGCTACAGTAGCTCATTTTTAGTAATCTTTTTAAATATCTTTTATCTCCTAGACTCTAACAAAAGATAACTTTGTTGAAAAACATGGTTATGCTGGAGGATAAAAGCTTATTCTCCTAATGAATTAAAAACTAGATGAGGTAATTTAATAATATGAAAATCAAAGATTTTCAATTGTTGAATACCAGAGGTATTAAACATGGCAAGAATGCATTCAAGAAAAAAAGGAAAATCAGGAAGTACAAAACCACTTAAAAAAGAAAAATATACGTGGATGAATTATAAACCTAAAGAAGTTGAACTTTTAATAGTTAAAATCGCTAAAGAAGGGAACGACACTTCAAAAATTGGTATGGTTTTAAGAGATACATACGGTATCCCAGATGTTAAATCAATTACAAAATCATCAATTTCAGACATTTTGGAAAAAAGAAAATTATTACCTACTTTACCTGAAAATTTAACAGCACTTCTAAAAAGAATTGTTGCACTTCAAAAACACTTAGAACAAAACAAACATGATGTTGTTGCTAAAAGAGGTTTACAACTAACAGAATCAAAAGTTAGAAGACTAATTAAATACTATAAAAATTCAGGAAAATTAGCTTTAGATTGGAATTATAATCCTAAGAGAGTTAGTTTATTAATTGAGTAAAAATAGACTTACATTAAGTTTATAATTACTTTTTATTTCTTTTATTTTATTATGAAATCTGAATTAGCACAAGTTGCTAAAGAAATTAAAAACCTAAATTATGTTATTAGGGTTATTTCTCATCTAGATACTGATGGAATTACTTCTGCTGCTATTATTTCAAAAGCTTTGAAACGAGAAAACAAGTTATTTTGTTTATCAATTATTAAACAATTAAGTGAAGAAGAGCTTGAAATTCTAAAAAAAGAAGTTTATGATATCTTTATATTCACAGACTTAGGTGCTGGACAATTAGAAAATATAATTAAATTTTTTCCAGAAAAAAGAATTATTATTTTAGACCATCACGAATATGATAAAAAGTTAAAAATTCCAAAAAATATTACTTTAATTAATCCTCATAAATATGGTATTGACGGATCAAAAGATATTAGTGGCGCTGGTGTTGTATATTTATTTGCAACAGCTTTAAATGCAAAAAATAAAGATTTATCTCACTTAGCAATTTTAGGTGCAATTGGAGATGTTCAAACAAAATTTTCTTCTTTACATAATGAGATCTTAGATATTGCTTTATCTTTAGGTTTATTAAAAAAAGAAAAAACTCTAAATTGGTATGGTATTGAATCTCGACCAATAATTAGAAATATGATTTATGGTGATATTGAACTCCCTGGAATTGAAAATGAATCTGATGCAGTTATGTTTTTAGAGAGTATTGGAATTGAACCAAAACTTGGAGAAAATTGGAAATCATTTGCTGATTTAAATGATGAAGAAAAACAAAAACTAATAAGTGGAATAATTATGAAAAGAAAGGAATTAGAAAATCCTCAAGATATTTTTACTGAAAGATTAATAACAAAAGACAAAGGCCAATTTAAAGATTTAAAAGAGTTATCAACATTATTAAATGCTTGTGGAAGACTTGATAAAGCTTCATATGGTATTGGTGCTTGTTTAAATGATAAATATAGTAAAGCAAAAGCATTAGAAACAGTTGCTCAATATAGAAAAGAAGTTAGCGATTCATTAAGATGGTACAAAGACAATGAAGATAAAATAATTAAAACAAAAAAATATATTTTAATTAATGCAAAAAACAATATTAGACCAACTATCATAGGTACCTTAGCTTCAATAATTTCAAATGATAAAGAACTAGATGACAAAACCATTATTATCTCAATGGCTAGAGATAAAGACAATTCCAAAGTCTCTGTTAGAATAAAAGGAGAATTTGACATTGATTTAAGAGATATTGTTAAAGAAATATTAACTGAAATTGAAGGTGAAGGTGGTGGACATAAAAACGCTGCTGGTGCAATTATTTCAAAAGATCAAGAAGAAGATTTTATTAAACAAGCAACTCAAGTTTTAGATAATTTAGAATTCTAAGGAGCACTTAAATAATTTATAAAAATCAAAAAAAAATTAATAAAAATAAAAAAGAAATAATCAGTGCAATAACACTTGACTATATTTTGCTTTTTTTACTGTTTCAACACTTAATGTAGTTCTTAAGTAGTATTCATCTGGCATTACTCCACCATAAAGAGGAATATTTAAGATTACTCTACTAGTTTTTCCTGCTTTAAGAGTTGGCATAATTGTTTCGTCAGAAACATATTCATCTAGAAGTGTTGCTTTAAGTTTAATATTTTTAGCAGTTTTACTTCCTTTGTTTTTGACATAAACAGCTACTCTTAATTCTCTATCATCAATTGCTGTGTCTTCGTTCATGATTTTTGTTCCAAGCAATAAATCTTGACTTCTAATTTTGATTTCTTTGTCTGAAGTTAGTGGATCACAGTCATTATCTTTCCCGTCTCCCTTAATTTCTTTCATACCTGGATTAATATCTTTGTCCCAATCATGACAATCTACTGATGCATCATACCCATCATTATCTCTATCATAGTCACAAGCATTTCCTACACCATCTCCATCAGTATCTACGTTTGTTGGATTATAAACATCTGGACAAGTATCTTCATGGTCACAAATACCATCCTTATCTAGATCAATACAATCATCACATCTATCATCAATGTAATCATTATCAATGTCAATAAACTCAATTACTGGTGTGTATAAACAATCTCCTTCGCCGCATGACCATTCACCATAAATTGTTTGAGTGTAATAACATTTTCCTCCACAATTTGTTTGGCAAGATCCACAATATGCTTCATCTAGATCTATAACTGTACATGCTTCGTTATTTGTACAATCATATTTAGGACCATATTCGTAACATGGATCTGAATCAAAATCATTTCTACATTCTAAGATTGAGTCACTATCCTCTGAACAAATATCTTCACTAGTTGGAAGACATTCATCTTCACAAATAATTGGATTTTCACAACCACATTCTACACAATAGTCTGCAGTATGATAATCTTGATCATTACATTGGTTATCGTATTCACATTCTTCGCCAATACCATCCTGAACAATTCCATCACCACATATTTCTAGGACACAAACGGAATTACAACCGTCATTATTTTCTACATTACTATCATCACATTCCTCTCCTTCTTCAAGATAAGAGTTTCCACAAACTGGAAGAGTTATTCCACCACATTCTGCGTCACAATGAAGAGGTTCTCCATTATCAATACCTTCGTCACAGATTTCATTAACATTATTGATTATTCCGTCTCCACAGTATTCAATAACACAACTTGCATCACAACCGTCTAAATCGATTGTGTTTCCGTCATCACATTCTTCTTGTCCATCCCATACAAATGTATCTCCGCACTCAGCGTCCATACATGTATCTAGACATGAATCAGTGTTATCTCCTTGACCATCATCACATTCTTCACCTAATCCAAGTTGAACAATTGTGTCTCCACATGACTCAATAACACATTGAGAAGAACATCCATCTTCATCATCATTGTTTCCATCATCACATTGTTCACCAAATTGCAATATATTATTTCCACAAATTTCGTCATAACAACTTGCGTCACATCCATCACCATCATCATTGTTTCCATCATCACATTCTTCTAATCCGTTTGTAATTGAATCTCCACAATATTCAATGACACAAAATGCATCACATCCATCATTATTAACATTATTACCATCATCACATTCTTCTAATCCATTTGTAATTGAATCTCCACAATATTCATCAGTGTGACAATCTTCGAATCCTCTACATGAACTTTGACATTCTCTTGTTCCTGCATATCCTTCAAAGTTTTCACAAACTATTGAATTGCCATCACAAACTTCACTAACTCCGTATCCATTTGGATCTTGAACTATAGAATCTCCACAATATGTAAATGAACAATCATCATAACAAGTATTTGTATCATCTCCATCTGCACCATCATCACATTCTTCAACTTCATTATTTCCATTCCAAATTTGAAGAGTTTGATCTCCACAATAAGTTAAAGTACATGAATCTGTACATTCATCAGTATCAATCCCATTTGCACCATCATCACATTCTTCATGGCCAAACCATACAATACTATCACCACAAACTGGTGCCGTACAATCACTTAAACATGCATCTGTATCATCTAAATTACCATCATCACAAACTTCACCAAATTGAGGTATACCATTCCCACAAACTTCTGAAACACATAAACTGTCACATCCATCTCCATTAACATTATTACCATCATCACATTGTTCACCTGGTTGAGGTATTCCATCTCCGCAATATTCATCTAAACATAATGCGGAACATCCATCTCCGTCTGCGTTATTACCATCATCACATTCTTCACCATTATTAGTGATTGAATCCCCACAGTAATTAGTTACACATAAGTTTGAACATGCATCGTCATCTACGTCATTACCATCATCACATTCTTCATTGTCTGCATCATTGTCAATACCGTCTCCACAATATTCATCTAAACATAATGCGGAACATCCATCTCCGTCTGCGTTATTACCATCATCACATTCTTCACCATTATTAGTGATTGAATCCCCACAGTAATTAGTTACACATAAATTTGAACATGCATCGTCATCGACATCATTACCATCATCACATTCTTCATTGTCTGCATCATTATCAATACCGTCTCCACAGTATTCAATAACACAACTTGCATCACAACCATCTAAATCGACTGTATTACCATCGTCGCATTCTTCTCCTAATGTTTCATGTAAAATATTATCTCCACAAATTTCTAAAATACAAGATGAACTACATCCATCTCCATCTTCGAAATTTCCATCTTCACATTCTGCATCACAAGAGTCTACATCACATTCATGATTAAATTCATATTCTCCCTCTGTACACACATCAATTGCACTGCATTCACTAATAAAACCAACAGCAGTATCATATGTCATTGGATTATTATCTGGATCACTATTACAAGTTGAAATTCCAGGCAAATTATTACCTGAACAATCTAAATCTTGAGCTCCATCATATACTTCTTGAGGATCATTATCATTTTCACATTGACAACAAGTTCCACAATCACTTCCTGCTTGATTTATTTCTTGATTTTTACAAAAAATTTCACCAAATTCGCAAGAAGTCATTCCAGAACAATCACCCTCTCCACAAGAAACCTCTTCGTAATCTTCATCTAAAAGGATATCACAATCATTATCTATTCCATTACAAACAGTTTCATCCGCACCTGGATAAATAGTATTATCTGTGTCGACACAATCAACTGGGTAACAAAAACCATCACTATCTGCATCATTACCTGTGTCATCTGGACAGATATCACAAACATTTCCTAATGTATCTCCATCATTGTCTGCTTGATTTGGATTATAATTAACTGGACAATTATCACAAATATCTCCTAGTCCATCTCCATCTGCATCTTCTTGACCTGGATTATATGAACAAGGACAATTATCTTCGAAGTCTGGTGTTCCGTCACCATCTGTATCTACAAATTCTGTTAACCAAACTACTGATCTTTCAAAAAATAATTCTGTTTCATCTGACCAATAAGTTGCTTCGTCAGCGCCAAACATAACAATTCTCTCATTAGTAATTGAATTATCTTTTAACTGAGCACCCCTTTCATAGGTTGCTATTTCAATTCTACTTGAATATCCATCAAGTGTTGAAAGAATGTGTAAATCTTCTACACCCCCTAATTATATATGAGTTTCACCCCGACATCAGTCTAAAGTTTATTTAGCAAATTTTTTTGCTTATTAGTAACGCTGTTTGATTTTTCAGTTGCGTTACTATACTTTAATCTATTATGTCACACTCTTTTTTAGTTAAGAACCTCTTTTTTTTAGGATGCAAATTTCACCACGATTTGCATAGAGAATAATCACGTTGTTAATTGTTAATAAACGTTAACTACCCCCGTTGAAATAATACCCACAAAGTATTACCTGATTATGTAGAAATAGGCAGTTTATATTTAAATGTTTCGTTAAAAGAGCATTTTAAAGTAGTAACATGTATTTTCTACTCATTAAGAATTGTTAAAACTTTGTCAATATGGCTTGCTACGTCTTCACCTTTTTTTGTTAAGGTTAAAAGTTTTAATCTTCCTTGTTTATCAAAGTTAACTAAACCTGCTTTTTGCATTTGCTGCAAAATTTTTACAACATGAGAATATGTACAATCTACTGTTTTAGCTAAATTAGAAGCATAGATTTCTTTTTTAGAATTTCTTCTCATTTCAACTAACATGTTAGCTGGTTTTTCCCTAAATAATACATTGAAAATATCTACTTTTGCCATATGACTTACCTAAAATATTTTGGGTTTAAATAATTTGTCTTTCGAACTTCAAAATATAATTTGCGAAATATATATTTACTTATATATTTTACTAAAGATATACTGGAGTTAAACTTCAATATTAACTAAAATTAATAATAAAATTTATATAACTAATAAGTAATATTTATCTTAAGAGGAGGTCCTATTCATGGCAAAAAAAAAAGAAATCCAGTACAAAAACTACAAAAGAAAAAAAACCTGAAACTAAAAAAACAGTTCATGATCATCTAAAAGCTAAAGTTTCAGTACCTGTTATTTTCATTGCAATACTACTATTACTAGTTGCAATCAGAGTTCCTTATGAAGCATTAGAAACATACACTGAAATAGTAGAAACGCAAGTAGAAAAACAAGAGATTGAAAAAGTTTCATTAGGTGAAAAAGAAGTATGTGTAGATTTACCTGCAGAGGTTAGAGAAGAACCTCACCCATTGTCACCATTTGTTGATCCCTATGGTAAAGATCATAGATGTTACGCTGAAATAAAAATCACTAATATGGCTGATACATCTGGAAAATGGACTTACAAATATACGTTTAATGTAAATGGAAAAAATTTCCCTGTTGAAGAACAAGAAGTTGAAATTCAATCAGGAACATCATACATATATGAATTCACAAGTGATATTTGTAAATCTGGAGACACTGTTAAAGGAGAATATACACTTGTTAAAGGACCTACAACACCTGAATGTAATTATGAAGAAGTCTTTGAAGATAAAACAGTAACAAAAACAGTTGTAGAGAAAAGCGAAGTGGAAAAAGAACGTAAAGTGCCTAAAAAAGAACCATTATGGCAATTTCTACTTGGTTTAAATAAAGGAGAAAAAGTATAAAAATTACTTTTTCATTTTTTTAATTTCTTTTTTAATTTCTTTTACTTCATTAATTAGTTCATCCATTTGATTATTAACTCTAGATTGTTTCCAGTTCAAATACATCATAAATATTTGAAACCCAAAAGCGATCATATAAGTTATTAACATAATGACAAAACTGTTTCCGAGTAATTCTGGTGTTAGTTCCATATAATTTTTAGAATATAATTAGAATATAAATTTTTAGATATTTATCAATTAAATCTAAGTAGGAGTCTTATTAGAATAAATCAAAAAAAAAATTAATTCTTTTTCCTTTTAGTACTTTTCATATCAGTTACTTTTTTCTTTAAGTTTTTATGCGCAGATTTAACATGCGGTTTTGCTTTATGATATGCTTTTTTACTATGATGAAAAACCAATTTGAATAATTTTACTATTCCTCTAACAATCCATTTAATTATCTTAACAATAAAAGGAATACCAAATTTTATGAACCACTTAATTCCTTTTGCTATCAAATCAATTATTTTTTTAAAAATATTATTTGCTTTTTTTCTAATAATTGGTTTTGCAACATAAAAGTATCCAAATGCTGCAAATATAATGAACCAAAAAAATTTGCCAAAAGAAAACTTAAAACCTGGTTCAGAGTTTATCCCAGATAATCCTTTATTTTTTGATTCTTTAATTTCATATTCTTCACCTAAATCTCCTTCATATTCATAAGAAGGAACTGTATCATCAAATAAAATATATTTGTCATCAACATTATTACCTGTTGATTTTAAATCAAAATCATGTTCTGCAAAAAATCCATCAAATTCTTTATCAGAAGAAATAATCTCATTCATATCTTGACTATTAATACTAAAAATATTTTCAGATTTATAATCCTTTGACATAGGAGTTACAATTATTTCAACATTGTCATCCAAAGGTAATGGTTGAATATAGATTTTTCCTTCAGCTCTTTCAATAAAATATTCATAGTCAAGACTACTATCTTTATGTATAACCTTAATTGTATAAAAATCAACTTCATCATCTTTCACTTTTAAAAATGCATTTGGAATTCTAACTGCTGATGATCTATCCGGACGATCGTAATTTGCTGCTTTTCCTATAATGAACCCAGGCTGATAATTAATTGTTTTTGTTAGTGAAATATTACCTGAAAGATCAATGAATCTATACTGAGTTTTTTGAGCATTTGTATATTTCCATGGTTCACCTAGATCATATTTACTATTCCCTGCTCTTGTATCATAAAAAAATCCATGCATTTTAAATAATTCATCAAATGCATCTGCTTGTTTAGGAAATTCTGCCTTAAATGCTTTATAGTATTCATAAAAATCCTTTCTTTTAACTTTCAAAACAGACCAGATTTCATCCAAAGTTAATGTAATTGAATCTCCGTTTTCGTTTCTATCATCGTAAATATCCCATAACAAGGATGCAACAGCAAATTCTTCATCCATCCCTCTACCATCCCAAGGTTTATAATTTTTTTCCATACTTCCAAAACCTGCATAAATGCTAGGACTTGGTTCTTTATTATAATCAGATATAACTAGTGACATAAACTCTGCAAAACCTTCCAAATAAGAATCTGCTGTATTGTTATTCAAAAAACCATCATGATTCTTAACACCTGGTTCCATTCTTCCTGCTGGCCATGCATTGTATATATCATACATAAGCGCATGCATGAATTCATGGTATTCACGATTGTCAGGCCTATTTGAATCAGAAAGAGAGGTTTGAGCAGCTGATATAAGAATCCTTGAATCTCCTGGTGAATACAATGTTTTTTTATGTTGATTTCCTACATAAATTGTTACTGGAAGTTTATAATCCATATCTTCCTTTAATGTACTTAACACAAATTCTACTGCTTCAGCTGTATGAAAATAAATAAGTGAATAATGTTTTATATCGGCTTTACTAGCAAATGAAGTAAAAAAGTTTCCTTCACCATCCATTCTAAAATCAATTTGTAAATGTTCTCCATAGACTAATTTATCTTTTTTATATGCAATTACTTGACTATATTGGCCATTAGGCTTTCTAAAATAAGTATCAAAATAATTATTGCCGTTTCTATAATAATCAAACATTGCAAATAAAGCAACATCTTTTTCTTCACCTTCTTTAAGTTCTAGTCCTGTTAATGGTATCATGTAAACTCCTTCGTCATCAGTGTATCCTTCATATTCAATATTATCTACTTTTGCTATTATCTTCATATAAGATAATGGGTGATCATAATAATCACTAATATGACCAGCTACATAATATTCTTCAGTTGTTTCTTCTTCTTTAGATTCTCCTTTTACATACCATTTAAAAGAAAAATAATCATAATCTTTATTATCAATAACTTTACCTTTTGATAATTTGTAGCTTGAGAGCATATTTAGAACATCGCTTCTGACTGCATTAAGTTCTGCTTTTGAACCTGTGCCTTTTTCAAAAACTGTTTGTCTAGTTGCTTTAACTATCATAACTCCGCTTCCTTTTGGCGACATCTCAGCAAATAATTGATAATAAATATCTATAAAGTCAGCTCCGTTCTGTGGATTGAGCGGTCCATTATAAACCATTTCATATGCTTTCCCAGTAAGCTCAGAACCACTCGCTGAAAGATCATTAGTAGTAACGTCAGTATTTTTTATATTATCTTTTGGACCGATATATCCATCAAGATCATTTTCTTTATATACTTCAAATGTATCCCAAAGTTCCTGTGTTGTAAGTTCAATTTTGTAAATATCACTTGATTCATATTCGTCTCCTTGTTCACTTATATACTTTTTTTTCTCATTATAAGATAAATATTGAGAGGCTACAGACTGATAATTATTTTCTGTTTTTTCATCTATAAAATCCAATCTATCTGGAATTGATACTGTTTCATCAGTATCGCTCATTATAAAGTCTTTACTAACTTGTCCTATAGAATGATGACAAATCATACAACCATCTTCTTTATTACACATTATACTATTTCTTTCATGATGACATCCATATTGGTAAAAAGGAGATTCTTCATCACTTGTATCTGGCCATTCTAATCCAGGTGATTCTTTTACTATGTAGAAAGTTACTATTACTGATGAAGACAATCCAACTCTGTCTTGAGGTCTAAAACCAAATTCTATTGTATCTTCTCCATTATATTTCATAGTCTCTCTAAAATTACCACCTGAACTTCTTGAAAACTCATTTCCAGAAAGTGAATATACATGGGAATTTCCTGCAAAAATCTCTACATACTGTGCATGTTCTTTGACAATTGGATCATTGATATATACTTTAACAGTTGTTGGAATCATTGCGTGAATGGTGTTAGGCATTTCCAGATACAATGGATCTTTTGTGCTTTTACAATCACCTTCATTCCACTCTCCACCAAAATATTGAGCATAAGTTAGTTGTAATAATAATATCAAAAAAATCGAAAGAATTAATAGTGTTTTTTTCCTCAAAATAACTTCACCCCTAAATATCTTAAATAATTTGAGAGAAGAAGTAATATTTATTTATATCGAAAAAAGAATTAGTAATAGTTTGATTCTTCCTCGCCAGAATGCTCCAATGCCTCAAGTAAAATAAATCCTTCTTTAGTTTTATCTGGATGTGTATCATATTCAGGTTCACTATCGTATACTCCAAATAAATTTACACTTCCGGTCATCACAGTATTAAGCATTTTAACGTTATACACTTTTGCACCTGAAAAATTTGTTTGTGTAATTCTTGCAGAATATAAATTTGAATTTGACATATTTGAATTTGAAAAATTTGTTCTTGAAATTATCGTATTACTTAAATCAGTATTTGATAAATCTGATCCTGATAGATCTGTATCTGCTAAAATTATATCTGATAAATCCAATCCCGAGAGCCCACTGTTTTTTAGATTTAATCCTTGAAGTTTTACTTCTTGTTTTTCTTTTAACTTAGGAATAAGCTCATTCCAGCGTTCTTTAAAATTTATCAAAATATCTATGATTCTTTCACTATCTTTCTCATTAACTAATTTTGTTAGATCTGATAGTGAAACATAATTCATAAAAAAAGATTAAGTGCAATGTATATATAAAGATTATAAAAAAAATTCTAGATTGATTTTCAAATATTTATCCTCAACATTATATAATTCAAAAAAAAAACAGTTATGCTAAAATTAAAGGTATTTTATGTATGATTTATTTGAAAAATTATTTTTTAGAACTAATTAAATCTTTTTTTTCATCATAAACACTATTCATTTGAAATTCCGTAGGTCTATTTTTTCCATTAGTATATTTACCTTTCTTCATACCAAATCTAAAAATACCAAGTTTTCTTAGAAAATTAATAAGTACCATAAATTCATATTTACTTAGCCTATTTAAATATTTAATCAATAGAAAAATAAATTAAACTTTCTTATTATAAAAAATTCTATTTCATTAAACATCATATTATATTTTCGTTACTAAAAATAAACAATAAATATTAAAACTAAAGTTCATTAGAACATATTGAAAATAACAAGGTAGTCAAATAAATGATAGCAGATAAAAAACTTGCAAAAATTTCAAGAACAATTGATTTAAAACATTTTAATCCATCTAATTTAAATAGTGAAAAATCTAAATTTTTTGCTTCAAAAACATACAACCCACAATTCACCTATAATCCAGTTAAATATTCATTTAAATTATTAAAAAGCATTTCTTATGGATATAGACCTATTGATCAACTTATGAAAGCCAAAGGAAAAGAATTAAGAGCACAATTATTAATGCGAAAATTCTTGGGTACAAAAAAATTTACTAATTTTTCAAAGAGAGCATATGGTTTTCCTAATGAAAAATTAATTGAAAAAGCAAAAATCTATATCACTAGAGTTCCAAGCAAAACCCGTGAAACTACTAAAGGTTCAATACCTAGTTCTGTTGTTCAAAAATTGTTTTTAAATGAAATTTCTTTATTTTCAAATAAATGGACAGTTCTTGAAGCACCAATTTTAGCAAAAGCTATGGTAAACCCAACAAACAAAACAGTCTATATTAAAAAAAATGATATGTTTACAAAAATACAAGTTGATAGATTAATAGCTCATGAAATATATGGACATGTTTTAAGATCTGTTTGTGGAGAAATGCAACCTTATAAAATGTTTTCAATTGGTTTTGCTAAATATGAATCAACTGAAGAAGGCCTTGCTTTATATAAAGAAAAAAAATTGGTGGATTATCCAAACGAGTTTTAAAAGGATATGCTGGACGTGTTCTTGCTGTTCATTATGCATTAAATACTAGTTTTAGAGAAACATATAATGAGTTATTAAATTATTTTTCAAAAGAAAGTTCTTGGCTTATGACTCTACGTGCTAAACGAGGATTATGTAATACTTCTAAACCTGGAGCATTTACAAAAGACTATGTTTACCTAAAAGGTTATATAGATGTAAAAAATTTCATCCAAAATGCAAGTTGTTTGCATCTTTTACATTATGGAAAAATAAACATTAAACAAATTAATACAATAATGAATATCCCAAGTTTAAATGACCCAAGTAAAATATTTTTGAAATTACATCAAGAATCCTACTACTTTAATAAAACATATAGGTGAAAAAATGAAAATAGGTTTTTTAATAAATGATTTTGAAACAGAACGTCCTAGATACACTACAATGAGATTATCACAAGCTGCAATTAATGCAGGCCACGATGTATGGATTATGGATGTTGGTGGACTTTCATATGATGTAGATGATCTAATAAAAGCACACGCTAGAAAAGTTAAAGGTAAAAAGTACAAATCTCTTGATGTACATTTAAAAGATTTAAAAGATCCAAAAAAACATATTATTGAAAGAATATCTATTGATCAGCTTGATGTTCTGATGCTTAGGAATGATCCTGCTTCTGAACAATCAAATAGAGCATGGGCTAGAAATGTTGGTATAAATTTTGGAAGAATTGCAACAAAACACGGTGTGATTGTTTTAAATGATCCAAATGGATTATCTAAAGCAAGTAACAAATTATATTCTCAAGAATTTCCTGAAGAACTTAGACCTAAAACCTTAATAACTAGAAATAGAGAGGAAATCAAAGCATTTGCAAAAAAATTTGAAAAAATTGTTGTAAAACCTATTTCAGGATCTGGTGGACAAAATGTTTTTTTACTTGAAAAAACAGATATTTCTAATATTAATCAGATTATTGACACTGTTAGTAGAGCAGGATATGTTATTGCTCAAGAATATGTTCCAGAAGCAGCTGAAGGTGACACTAGACTTTTCCTAGTTAATGGTGTTCCTCTTAAACATAGAGGTAAATATGCTGCAGCAAGAAGAATTCGTTCCCCAGATGATTTAAGAAGTAATATTCACGCAGGTGGAACTATTGCTCCAGCTACGGTAACTCCAGAAATGTTAAAAATTGCTGAGATGGTTAGACCTAAATTAGTTCAAGATGGAATGTTTTTTGTAGGTTTAGATATTGTTGGAACTAAAATTTTAGAAATTAATGTCTTTACTCCTGGTGGTCTAGGTACTGCTAGTAAACTTGAAGGACTTAATTTTACTAAAGTAGTATTAAATGCAATAGAAAGAAAAGTAAATTATATGCAATATTATAAAAGAAAATTTAATAATGTTGAACTTGCAACATTATAATTAAAAAGTTTTTAATTCTTTTTTTTAATTTATCAAAAATTCTAGATAATATATTAAAATTTTGAAAAAAAAAACATTATTAAAAACATCAAGATTAAGTATTATATCAAGGTAATCTAAAAGAAGTAAGAATTATCATGTTTAAAAATGTTTTTTTGGGTACAAAAATTAAAAAATACTTAATTACTTTTGTAGTTAAATCCTTATTTTACTATCGATAAATTAGTTTAACAACAATATCAAGTAAAAAAGAAAAATAAACATATCTTAAAAACATATTTGAAAAAACAGCTATTAAAATTTCAGGTAAAGGTTGTCCAAATTTTTTTCTTAAAAAATATCCTGTAATATCAGTAATTAAAACTAAAACAACAGCAACTAAAACTAAGAACTTACTACTTGGAAAAAAATACTGGAAAAAATATACTCCAAAAAAAACAACTAACTTATTCCAAATATTAACAAAAGTTCCTGCTGTAGGTCCAGCCATTAAAAAAGGAACAGTTACTGGAATTAAAATATAAAAAAGTCCATATTGAACTCCAAATGCAAGCATTAAAACAATTGAAAAAAGATATGTAGGTTCTATTTCAATAGGAAAGCCAAATTTTGTTCTTTTAAATTTAATATAACTTGTAATTAAAGAAAAAACAATTGTAATAAAAACAGCAAAAAATCTTATTAAAATTATTAAAATAAAAATTAATAATAAAAATTTTAAAAAGTATTTGTTAGATAATACTGGAAGAATTTTATCAAAAAATTTTGTTTCTTCTTTTACCCAAGTAATTTCATCTTCTAATAAATTATATTTATTCCATATTTTTCTTAAAGTTGGTGCTGGCTTACTTTTTTCAAGAGACATACATATAAGGTTAACTTCATGCCTTATAAAAGATTAGCTATAGTGAAAAATTAAGAAACACTACTTCAAAGAATTAAAGATTCTAACAAAAAAATTACCTTCAAAAGAAAATTAATTATCTAAGATAACTTTACTTTCTGATTTATCAAGTTTTTTATCTGTTTCTTCTACTGGTTTAGGTATTTTCATAAAATATTTTACTGCCATAAGTTCTCACCTATCCTCTATAATGATTTATGCCTTTATAAATGTACGGATAAGGATTTATTACTTTCTTTTTACTTGAAAATAATACGCCCCAGCGAAGAATTGAACTCCGATTTCAAGATTTTTGCAAATTTTGAAAGTTAGTACTGTCGAACCTGTTCGATAGTACACGGTGCGGTATCAATCGACGCACCACTTGCCGCAATCTTACGTGCTATCCATTACACTACAGGGGCTTAAATAAAAAGATAAATACTAAATTTATAAAAGTTTCATTAAGTAAAAATTAAAAAGATTTGGTGTTTATTGTTAATTAAAAATAATATATACCATGAATCAAAAAAAAACTCAAAGAATTTCAAGAAAATATCCAAAAAGTATTTTTATCTTCCTAGCTCTACTTATAATGTTGTTTATTATTTCTAATGTTTATTGGATTATTTCAAACAAAGAAGTACTTACTAATGAAGAAACTTATGGTTTAACAAATGCTGTTCAATTACTATATGAAGAAAAAACAGACATTAGATTTTCAATTGATACATTTGATAAGAGTTTTATGTTTGAAACTATCTCGTTTTTTTTAATGCTATTTTTTCAGCATGAAAGTGTGTTTTATTTTTTTAATTTACAGCTTGCATTAACAACTCTTATTTTAGTTTATTTTAGTGTTTCAAAAATTTATAACAAAAATGTGGCAACTTATACACTATTAATTCTATTGAGTTTTCCTTCTTTTACTTTTTTTACAAGGTTTTATTATCCTCAAATATTACTATTATTTTTTAATGCTTTAAGTATATTCTTTTTGATAAAATCTGAAAAGTTTCACAACAAAAAGTTCTCAATTCTTTATGGTATTTCTCTAGGTTTATTTTTATTAACCAAACCTACTGCAGCACCTTATGTTTTATCGCATGTAATTTTTGCTATATTTTTAAATTACAAAAATTTAACATTTAAAAACATTAAACAACTAATTCAAAAAAATTTTATTTTGCTCCTGTTCTTTACATTATTTCACACATTATCTTTCTTTTCAAATTCTATTTTTTTGTATTTTTTAATCATTGCATTAATTGTACTTTTTACCTACTTAAATAAAAAACATAAAAACAATTTCCACAATTTTTTTTTAAGTGGATTTATTTTTATTTCAATATCTCTAATGTGGTATATACGAAGAACATTAAGCATATTAAAAATATATCTAGCTCCTGATTTCAATTGGAGTTATTTGACCCAACTACAATCACTAATTTTTGGTCAAATGAATCTAATATTATCTATTTTTGTTTTCGTAAGTATACTTTGGTATCTAACTAAACTTCATAAAACAAAAAAGTTATTTTCTAATTTTTGGATAATTCTAATTTTTGTCCCACTGATAATTTTTTCAATTTTTCCAACAAAAAACTATTATGTTATATTTGGATTAATTCTACCTATCTCAATAATTTTTTCAGTATTTCTTAATCAAACTAAAAAAAGTGTTAGAAGATTCATTTTGTTTATTTTGTTTTTTTTTATTATCTTTTATTCTATCCCACATACAACTACAACAAATACATTTCAAGAAAAAATAAACAATATTTTAATCTCAAACAACTTATTAACTCAAATTGACTCTAGAGGTACTCCTAGATTCTATCTAAGCAACTCAAATAATCTAAATAAAATAATTGTAAACATTCAAAACAATTGTTTTAATTGTAACTCCATTCTTTCTTTAGGTGGAATACCTTATGAAGACGATGTACTTGGATATTATCTACAAAAAAATAATAACAAATTTTCAATTCTTCTTTATCAATATAATCCTTTCATCAATCTAACTAATGATAAATTAATTCTTGATTTTTTATTATCACATGATATTATTTTAATATCAAGTTCTATTCCTGTGTATAGTGATTCTAAATATTCAAATTATTATACTAAAATCTATGAATACATCAAAGTAAACAACTATGAAACCTTTAGATCCTATTTTAGAAAAACATATTCTGAAAAAATTATAACACAAAATCCTCTATACTCTGATATAATTTATGTAGAAATCTTTGTCAAAATAAATAAAGTAAATTTAAACTAAGTGTTTTTCATTTAATTCATGCAGCGCAACAATAAATAATGATTCTGCCCAGCCTAGCGGAGTATTTTCATTGGGTTTATTTGTATTAGAAAAGTATAATTCTGGAACTCCTTTTTTTGTGTCAATTGAAAGCATTTGTTTAATAAAGAATTCTGCTTTTTTGATTCTTCCTAGTTTAAGATAAATTATTGCTAACCAACTAAGTCCAAAACACCACTCAGCTTCCTCGCTATATCCATCAGGATTTTTATTATAATAATAATCATTCTTATATCTAATTACTCCTTTTTTTCGAAGCAATAAATATTCAACATTTTTCAAAATTTCTTCTCTTTGTGTTGAAGTAATAATATTATATGGATAAATCAAAGAAAGAAGAGCTAAATCAACAAATTTTTTTTCTGATTCTCTAGGTAATAATTTCATTAATGATTCTTTTCCTTTTTCAATTAAATCATTTGGAACTTCAATGCCTGGTATTTTTTTAACAGCTTTAAGACCAGCAACGCAAGCACCTACTGATGAAGCATGTATTTCTTCATTTTCTTCCCACATACCAGAATCTTCATCATGCCAGTATTCTATACTCCTTAAATATTTAACAAGTTTATTGACAATTCGATAGTATTTAGGTTCTTTTAATATTGATCTTTTATGATGATGTTCAAGTTCTCCAATTCTAAATAAAATCGCTCCAACACTATCATTTTGTTTGTTTCCCCATTCTTCCCAAAATTCATCAAATGTTTCTGGATGAAACCGTGCGTGAATATATTGATGTCTATGCTGAGGTTTAACTTCAATAGCTTTATCAATATTTTTTTCATGTTTTAAAAAAATCTCTAAGAGCGCACTGTATGTTTTTTCAACTGTATCCCAGTCATTAATCACTTCAAAAGCTAAACATTCATAAAAATTATCTCTAAGCCAAGATTTATCATACCCAGTTCCTACACTTTTATCTGACGCGGCAAACAAACCAGATTCATACTGAAGACCTTTTAAAATCTTTAAATGCTGAGAAATTAAATTATTATAATTCAACCCTTTTTTTACCATTATCAATAATTAGAGTAATTGGATCTTTTAAATTTTACGTGCTAGAGTAGATGGACTTCTTCTCCCAATAATTGGACCATCATAAACTTCTAATCCAGCTAATGCTAAATTTTCCCTTACTTTTCTTGCATAAGAATATGTAGCTAAAATTGCATTTTTCTTCATTAATTTTGAAATATTTGTAAAATATTCTTTTGTCCATAATTCTGGATTTTTTGAAGGAGAAAAAGCATCTTGAAAAACAGCATCAAATTTTTTTGGAACTGATTTAATTAATTTAGTTGCATCTCCAATTTTTATTCTTAAAAAAATATTACTATCTTCATAATGATAACTCTTTGTTATTGGATCATATTCAAGTTTTTTTATAATATCATAATTCTTTAAACCATTTTTAAGATCCTTTAATTTTTCTAGCTGCAAATCTTTTTCGAAACTAAGAATTTCAATTTCTACTTTTGGATTTGCTTTTTTTGCCATATCAATTGCTGCAATTGCATTATAACCTAAACCAAAACCAATATCTAATATTGAAATAAATCCTTTTTTTGCTAATTCAATTATTTTACAAGGTTTAACGTATTTTTCAACAGATTCTTGAACAGCACCAGATTTAGAATGATAATATTCACTGTATTCTTCACTATATAATGTTTCAGATCCATCCCCTGTTTTTAGTTTCATAAAAACTAGTTAAATGAATAGATTTAAAATGATATTGCCAAAAGCAAGAAAAGTCAATAAATTAATTACAAATCCTATAATATGTTCAAAAAAAATTTCTTGAATTGAAATATTCATTGCCATATTTATCATTAGTCCTGCAATAAATTTTATTGAAACTAATGTAACTCCTAAAATTACAAAATTAAATGTTGGAAAAATATACATAATATGATTAATAATAATTGTTAAAATAAAAGATACAAAGGTATCTTTATCTAACCTAGCAGTGTAGATATCAATAAATAATGTAGGAATAAGAAGCATAATTAAACTATATTTTAATCCAATAACTCGAGTTAAAAGCAAACTAAAAAATAACTCAGGTTCTGGATTAATTCTAACTGTTGTAATATTAGTTTGATAATTAATAATTGAACAAAATAATGTTACCATTAAAAATAAAAGTAATGGATTTTTTGAAATCATTGTAAAAACGAGTAAAACAGCTAGAAAAATATATCCAACTAATGCAGGTTCTCGACTAAATTTTTTGGAATATTTCCAATGTTTTCTTTGTTTTTTTCTTTTGACTCTAGACATTTTCCCCTTATAATATAGGAGTTTTTTATACTTAAATGTTGGTATTTAATTATTTTCACCATTAAAGAGTGGTAAAAATGAAAAGATTTATAAAGAGAAAAAGAATAGAAAACATAAAATAAGTCCAGTCCAAGGTCCACAACTTAATCCACCAGTAAAAGTAATTGATAAGTTAGTAGAATTAAATCCCTTATTTCAACAACCTGTTGATTATGGTGTAGACATCGGTGATATGTCAAGATACATTGTTGCAAGCCATGCCACTTTACTGTTTAATAGTTTAATGAATCCTCAAAATGTTAAATTAAATTATAGTGACGCAAAATCAGATAAAAACCATAAAGATGGGGGCCTAACAATTAATTCTGCACTTCTTTTAAGAGATAATACTCTTCCAGAAGATTCAACTACTTATTGGCAGTTTGGACCTAATACGAGAACTATTGGAGACATCACAGACTCTTTTTTTTCAAAAGATACCCAATCTACTTTACCTTATGCTATTTATGCACTTCAAGAAGGTACAAAACAACCAACTACACTTCCCCATCCTTTTACTCATGTTGATATTGAAAATGACAAACGTGAAGGCACTCTTGTTTTTTCTACCGATGAAAAAAAAATTTTCATGAACAATGGTTTTACAATGACTGATAGAAGAAGCAATGACCTAAGAACTGCATTAGAAATAGTAGATGAAAATAAATGGCTTAACATGAAATTTGGAGAAGACTATTATGGTGGTGGTGTTAAAGCAGTTATATTTAGTAGTATATATGAGTCATTAGTCAATGCTATCCTTCTTGGAGACAACCCCACAGTTGTTGGAATGAGAGTTAGTGAAGCTTCAGACAAAGTTTTAACAATTAATGATTATTATGAACCAACAAAAGCAACACCAAACCAAAGATCTGATGATATTAGTGCAGGATCAACAGAAGGATATTTGGGTTTAAATAGAGCTCGATACGTAATTGTAAAAGTTAAGGACGAATATATTCAAGATTTACATGAAAGAGTAAAGTTACCTATTAACGCAAACACTTCAAACAATGCGTTAAATACCTTAATGGAAGTTTCTGTAGGTGAAACTGCAGAGGAGTACAATCTTGATCCTATTCAACTTTTTGATATTACTTATGGTGAGATGGGACTATTTGACACAAATGGTGATGTTCGTGGAGCTTCTCAACTTTATGATGTCAATGTAGCTAATTTAAATCTAAGAGGTTTTGGAAACGATATTCCAAATTTGGGTTTCTATGTTAAAAATAGAAAGATTACCTAATTCTCATAATAAATTTTATATAGACTTAAATTACTTACAAAGGTATGTCATTAAAACAAACAATAATAATTCGTCAAGATCTAAAAATTCCTAAAGGAAAAATGTCTGCTCAGGCAGCTCACGCAAGTGTAGAAGCAGTTTTACGAAGTGATAAAGATTTAGTTAAAGAATGGCGAAACAATGGAAGTGCAAAAATTGTACTTAAAGTTCCTGATGAAAAAACACTTTTAAAATATAATCAAATTGCTAAAGATTCTGGATTAACAACTGCATTAATTACAGACGCAGGTAAAACAGTTATTGCTCCAGGAACAAGAACCTGTTTTGCTATAGGACCTGATGATGAAGAAAAAATAGATGAAATAACTTCTGATTTAAAATTAGTTTAATTCTTTTTAGTGAGATTAAGCTTATAAAATAAGCGCATGTCACACCAGTTTTCCACCAATGTTTTGAAAATTTAAATTTTCAAAGCCCGAAAATCTTTGATTTTCTATGCTTTTAGCGTAACTATGTGAAGCGTCTAAAAGGCTTGGATAAAGTAACTTCGGAACTAAAACTTGTATAAATCTAATTATCTAACAACCATACTAACTAATGTTATCATTGGTCCTGATAATGATACAAAATATACAATGTTCATAACAAAAGAAACTCCAATTTCCTCCATTATTTCTACTAAGGTGTCTCCTAATGTTTTTGCCACAATAAAAGAAATAATATGATAAATAATTGCTAATACAATTCCAATTTTAACTATTTCAACTTTTATAATTAAAAGAGATAAAACTAATAAAATTTCAATTGGAACTAAAATTAAAGATTTCAAATCCACATCTGTGTTTGCAAATCTAGGATAATATTCTGAAACCAAAATAAAAATAATTGCCTCAACAACACCTATATTCCTAAGAATTAACATTGATAAAAAAAACACATGGCCAAAATTTAATCTAAATTTTAATCCATATGAAAAAATGTGAAGCCAAGTTGATAATACTAAAAGAATTGAAAATATCATTAATTTTTTGTATAAAAAAAAAACCCATAATAAGTACTATAAAAGATAATAAAATAAATTTTGAATATTTTTTGAATAAAGAAACAACTTTCTTTTTGTTCATAACGGCATTCTAATTACTATGAAAAGATATTACTATATTTAAAGCTTTTCAGGATCTTCTCCTATATCCAAAATTGAACATGTTTGTACAATTTCAATTTTTGCGGATTTTAATTTTTTAATAATTTCGTCAGATTCTGTTCCGGGATTTAAAAAAACTTTTTTTATTCCTTTTTTTATCACTTCATCAATAATTTTTTCCCCAACAGCAGGAGGTAAATAAAATGAAGCAACTTCTACATCAAGAGGAATAGACATAACAGAATTATAACATTTCAACCCTTCAATTTCTCTCTCATTAGGATTCACTGGAAAAACAACATGATGATTCTTTTTATAGGCACGTACTGCTTTGTTACTAAATTTTTCTTTATCCTTGGAAGCACCTATAATTGCAATCTTCATTACATCACGATAATAGTTCCATCTAATAAATCTTTTCAAAGAACAAAAACATTTAAATAATATTTCTTACAAAACATTACATAAGTAGATTAATTTAGAGTAAACTAAGAGAAAATAATCTTACAAAACATGACAAACAAAGAAAAACTTCAAGATTTAAAGAAGTACATTTCTAGTGTTTATTCTAAAAAAGAACGTTCCTTAATATTATCTGCAATAAATAATTACGAAAAAAAATTAGTTAAGAAAAGTGAAATTCAGATTCCCGTGTCAATTTTTTCTCAAACTTTAACTCCATTTGAAACAATTGTCAAATATTTATATGAAAATCATAGTTTGAACTTTTCAAAAATTGGAAAATTTCTAGGAAAAGATAGACAAGTTATTTGGTTAACCTATAAAAGATCAACTCAGAAAAAAATTGAAAAATTTAGTGAGAAAGAATCAAAATATTTTATTCCATTAACAAATCTTTTCTCGAAAAATCTTTCTATAGCTGAATTAGTTGTATTTTATCTTAAAAAAAATATTGGATTAAAAAATATTCAAATAGCTAGTTTATTAAAACGAGATTCTAAAACGATTTGGACACATTATAGTAGAGCTCTTAAGAAAAAAGGTACGAAAAAATCAGAGATTTTTGGTACCCCTAAAAATAAATTAAGGGGTGATTCAAGATGAGATCACCTTTTGAAAAACATAAATCAAAAGAAAGTCAGATTTTAATTTTGATTTTGACTTTATTTTTTGTTGGAACATTAATAAATATTTCACCAACATTCATAGGAAAAGTAATTAGAGAAGAATCAATTGATAACATTGAATTAAATAATAGTTATAGTAAAAATTCAAGTTTAGATATAGATTTCCTAGGTAATATTACTTCATTAAAAATATCTGGACAAGTAGCAGGAACTGGTTTTGCAAAAATTTTCATTAATGAAAAATTAATCCTTGATACAAATAATATAATTAAATCTAAATCAAATTTAATTACTGGTCTCGCAATTACTAATATAAATCAAACAAATATTAGTGGAGATCTTGTAAAAGAAATTATTGAAAACAACATAACAGAAAATGATTCTATTATAGAAAATAATACAATAATGGAATTAGTAAATAATAGTATCATTGACAATGAAACAATTAAAATTAATATTTCTCAAAATGTTACTCCAAAAATTAATTTGACTCTAAATATTTCAATTAATGATTCACGTATTAACAAATCTGTTTCAAATATTTCTACTGTTCAAAATATAACAAATGACTCATTTATTGACATCAACATTTCACAAAATATAACATTAAATTTAAGCACTAATGAAAGTACAATTAATCAAAACATTACATTAAATCTCTCAGAAAATATTAGTGAAAAAATTAATGAAACTATTGAAATATTACCTCAAAATATAACGACAAATTTATCTGAAAATATAAGTCAAAACTATACTATAAATATTAAATCATTTAACAACTATTGTGAAGAATCATGCTATCTAAATCTTCCAAATAATTCAATAATAAAAATTGAAATTAATAATGTAACTTTGAATTTAACATTAATTTCATACTCTTACTTTATTGATGAAATAATTGTAGAAAATTTGACTCAAAATATTTCTATTAATGTTACATTAAATGAAACTTTAAACACTACTATTAATGACACTCTAAATTTAACTTTAATTAACGAAGCAGTAGTTTCAGAAAACTATTCTACCGTTGAAATAAATAAACCAGTTGAATGGAAAAGAATAATTAATACAACAAAAACAAATAAAACAATTTTACCTAAATTAGCATTTAATATTAGTTCAAGAAGTTTAACAAATGCAAATATAAATGGAAAACAAACAAGTCTTGCAAAAACAAATAAAATATTAGATTATAATAATCTCAAAAGACAATCAACTCAACTAGAAGGTCTTGTAGATAAAAAAGATGCTAAAAACACATTTAATAAACTAACAAAAATAAATCAAAAACTAAATGCATTTAGAACAGATGAATCTATTAACATAAATGAAAATATAACAATTGAAATTGAAAATAGTAATGATCTAGTTGAATTAAATTATTTCACTGATGCTCCTTCAGTTAAAGAAAAAACAATAAATAATTACAAAAAACAATTAACAGTAAGCTCAGATATCCACTATGAAAATGTTTTAACTTACACAAATATAATTGAATCAAAACAAGATTCAATTAAAGTTTATTGGATTAAAGAAAATAAAAAAGAATTATTTGAAGAAATTATTTATCTTGACACAAATAATAATGGGTTAATTGATAAACTTCAATGGATAACTCCTCATTTATCTAACCAAACATTTGAGATTTCTATAACCGTTCTAAATCCAATAACTTATTTACGAGATGGTGAAACTTGGATAGTTGCATTTAATACAACTGGAATAGGAAATTTAACCATTAGTTCAACAAACGCAGGTTGGTCAGAATTCTTAATTGATAATGAAAATACATTTGATGAAATGCAATTCTTAACAATGAAATGTGGTGAAGAATTCTTGTTAAGTGAATTAGAACTTATTGATTTCAACAATACTATTTACAATTATAGTGACCTGAATAGTAACACTTCATTAGACATTGAAAAATTAAAAATTGTTGATTATGAATGTAATGAAACTGGATATCTAAGTAATTATATGATTAAAGCTGGATATGCAACATTGTTGTTTGAATTTAGCAATCAAAACATGACTGTTAGTGATGTTGCTATAGATCCTGAAACAAACATAACTACTCCTAATATAATCCCATCTACAACATATACAACTGATGACCTTATCTGCAATTTTACAGCATTTAATTCAACAAATAATATAACTAATTGGTACAAAAATAATAACTCAATTATATCACTTAATTTTCCATTTGAAGCGCATTCTGGTGATGAATCTGCAACTGTAAAGGACTACTATTATAACCAAAACAATGGTACAGTCTACAATGATCCTGTATGGGAATCTACAGGCGGTATTGTTGGAGGTGCATATAGGTTTTATGGTGATAACGACCTCATAGACACTGACAATAATGATACATTAGTTATGCAATTAAATTGTACAGTTAATTTACAATATTATGATATTGATGGTGCATGGACAATTAACGCAAGTATACTTGATTTATCTGCAGGTAGTGATGAAAATCTTTCAGAAACATTCTCATATGGATCTCTTCAAGCTATGACTGCAAATGTAGGTGGTCTTACTTTTGGTGATGTTAGTTTAGGTCAACAAACTGGATCCTCAAATGATCCTTTTATTATAAATAATACAGGAAACCAAAATTTCACAGTTGTAAATATTACTGCTTATGATTTAGTTGGTGAAGACAATGCAGATCAATATATTGGTGCTTCAAGTTTTACAATTAACGCTACAAACGATGCTTTAGGTCAAGCACTGGTTAATGAAACTCCAGTAATTATTAAAAACGCAAATCTAAGTAGAGACTTTAATGGTATTGACACAAACGCCTCACTTTATGTCTGGGTAGATGTTCCTTCTTCAGGATTAAGTAATCAAAATTACACATCTGGAACTAGCTGGCTACTTGAAGTGTTCTCTTAAAAACATAAAATTTATTATCTATAATTCTTAAATAATTAATATGGCAAATAAATCATTAATTTTCTATGTTTTTTTCTTGTTATTATTAACTCAAGTTAATGCTTTTGGACTTGCTTCAGGTTACCTACCTAATAACACTATGTTGCTTAAACCTGGTGAATCAAAAACCTATGTTGTTGAATTACAAAATAATGATCCTAATGAATTAAAAATGGATTTTGTAATTAGTAGTGATATAGTTGAAATTATTAACAAAAAAGAAAGTTACATTGTCGGAAATAAAACTCGAAAAGTAAATATTATTCTAAATATAACTATGCCAATAAATGTAACAAAAGAATCTATATATGAAATAAGTTACTATGCAATTCCTCTAGAAGAGGGTAATGGAAATGTTCAACTTAATTTAAAATTAAATAGAAAATTAAGTGTAGTTCCATTATTTGAAGAAAATAAAAACAATCGAAAAACATTTAACTTTAGTTATGTATTAATAGGATTAATTACTATAGGTTTAATATTTATATTGTTTAGAAAAAATTTACAAATTATTAAAAAATTATTAAAAAAATGAAACTCGAACCAATCATTCTAACGGTACTTTTATGCCTCTCTTTGGTACATGCACAAAGTACAGGTTTTTCTTTAAATTTAACATTAACAGATCCAACTTGTTTTGATGGTATTTTAAATCAGGATGAAACAAGCATTGATTGTGGTGGATCTTGTGATCCTTGTGAATCTTGCGTTGATGGTTTAATGAATCAAGATGAAATTGGAATTGATTGTGGTGGATCTTGTGATTCTTGTGAAGAACAAGGTTCTTCAGGTGGTGGTGGCAGTGGTGGAAGTAGTTCAACTACAGTTATCTCTAACATTAATAAAACTTTAAACTCTACTGATAGTGCATCAAAAAAATATTTTTATGTAAAAGAAAATGAAACAATCTTTGTAGAAATTAATAATAGTGATTCTGCCATTTACAAAGTAGAACTTAAAATAAAAAATCAAAAAAATAATATCACATTATATATTAAAAAAATTGAAAATGATTTGAAAGTTGAAAAACAAATATTTTCAAATTATCTATTTGAATATGTAAAAGTATCTGCTCAAAATATTAATTATGAAGATATATCTAATGTAAATGTATGGTTTAAAGTTCCTAAAACTTGGGTGTTTAACCAAGATGCCAGTTTTGAAGATATATTTTTAATAAATTATAATGGCAAATGGGAAAAAATTAAAACAGTGTATATTGGAGAAGATTATACTTACTTCTATTTTCAAAGTGCACTTGATAATTTAGGATATTTTGGAATTATTGGTCAAGATATTTCAGAGCCTATTGATAAAAATAATATTAAGCTGGCTTTTAAAGCATTTATTGAAAAACCTAAACTAACAGTTCAAGATATTTCACCTTTAATTAAATTTGGAGCAGTTATAATTCTAACCTCACTAATTTTAATTGGAAGTATTATTTTTATTTACAAAAAATCACATCCTGTAATTAAACCCAAACCCATTACAAAAAGTGCTAAAAAATTACAGATTAAAAAGAAAAACAAATTTGATGATCTTGAAAAATTAAAAAAAGAAATTGAAAAAATCTAAATATTCCCTCTAAGTCTTTCTGCATCAATTATTCTTTTTATTGCTAAAATATATGCACCATTTCTTAGACTTGTGTTATGATCTTTAGAAGTTTTATAAACTTCATTAAAAGATTTAACCATTATTTTTTCAAGTTTTTCTAAAACTTCTTCTTCTGTCCAATAATATCCATATAAATTTTGAACCCACTCAAAATAACTCACAGTTACTCCACCTGCATTTGCTAAAATATCAGGTATAACAACAAGATTATTTTGTTCCAAAATTGTATCAGCTTCAGGAGTAATCGGACCATTTGCTAATTCAACAATAACTTTTGCTTTGATACTAGATGCATTCTCTTTAGTTATTTGATTTTCTAATGCAGCAGGAACTAAAACATCAACACCTAAACTAAGTAACTCTTCATTACTAATTTCTTTAGCAAAACCACTAACAGATCTTGTATCTGTTTTATGTTTTAATAATTTAGGAACATCTAATCCTGATTCATTATAAATTCCAGTTTTAGAATCACTTACTGCAACAATTTTATATCCCCAAGAATCTAAAATTTTTGCCATAAAACTTCCAGCATTTCCAAATCCTTGAATTGCTACTGTTGTTTGACTTGGTTTTTTATTTTGTAATTCTAAATATTCTCTCAAACAATATGCTCCACCTTGAGCTGTTGCTGTTCCTCTACCTTTAGAACCTCCAAGTTCAAGAGGTTTTCCAGTAATTAATCCTGGTAAATGTTCCCCTTTAATTTTTTCATATTCATCAAGCATCCAAGCCATTATTTGAGGAGTTGTATAAACATCTGGTGCTGGAATATCAATAGTCGGACCAACAAATTCATGAATTGCTCTAATAAATGCTCTTGATAATCTTTCCAATTCTCCTTTTGACAATTCTTTAGGGTTAACAATTATTCCTCCTTTTCCTCCCCCATAAGGAATATCAACAACACTTGTTTTTAGAGCCATCCAAAATGCTAAGGATTTGACTTCAGATAAATCTACTTGAGGATGAAATCTAATTCCTCCTTTTGTTGGACCTCTTGCATTATTAAATTGAACTCTATAACCTGTGAAATATTTTATTTCTCCAGAATCCATTTTAACTGGAAAATTAACTTCTAAAACTCTTCTAGGTCTTTTTAGATAATCAATTTCATTTTCACTCATTTGTGTAATTTTTTGAACTTTGTCTAATTGTTTTTTTACATTATCAAATACTGCCATAATAAATCACCTTTATAACTAATAATTATTCTAGTTATTAAAAATTAACATTTAATCTATATATAAATAACTCGGTGTTGTGAAAAAAAATTAGTAAATTAAGAACTTCATAAAATTATATAAAAAAATAATTTATCACTGAAAGTAAAATTGCTAGAACAGGACCACAAATGAGTGCAACTTTAAATCCTGTTTTTATCATTTCCCTTCTGTTGATTTTACCAGTACCATAAATTAATGAAAATGAAGGTATTGCTATTGGAGTCAATGGGGAAACTGCTGTTGCCATTGCAACAGCCATTGCCATAAGTCTTATATCAATAGCTAAAAATGAAAAAGATTGTATTAAAACTGGTACAAGAATAATAGTTGTTGAAGAATTATTTACTAAGTTTGATAATACCATTGCAAAAATTACAATAATTAAAATTATTACTGGATCTGGCAAAAAAGATAATTTTGCAAATAAATTAATAGCTAAAAATGATGCCGCGCCTGTATCAATTAATATTTGTCCTAAAGTTAAAGCACCTCCTACAAGTAAAAAGATTTCCCAAGGAATTCCTCTAACATCATCCCATTTTAGAACTTTCAAAACAAAAAACAAAATTGCTGCAGAGAGTCCTATTACTTCTGTTCTAAAAAAATCAATTGGAAGATTCAAAAAAGAAAAAAGTTTTGCACCAAACAACCATGCTAAAATTGTAGGAATAAAAATTATTAAAATTTTTTTTTGATCATCATTTAATTTTAATTTTCTTGCTTCTTTTTTTAATTCTCCAATAGAAATTTTTTCACTCTTTATTTTATAAATTTTTAAAAATATAACATAAGTTATCAAAAATAGAATTAATGAAATTGGAAATCCTATTACTGACCAATCAACAAATTCAAATTTTATTGTATTGCTCAAAAAGGCCGCTGTAATTGCATTGGGATTTGCTCCTAGAATAGTAGATACTCCACCAATTGCTGCTGCAAAACCTGAGCTAAGTAGAAGCATTGGAGTATAATTTTTATCAGAAGTACCGTTTAATTTTGATGAAATTGATAAAATAACAGGAATCATTAGAGCTATTGTAGCTGTATTAGACATCCACATTCCAAGTAACGCTGATATTGACATTAAAAAAAACAAAAGTTTTTTCATATTTCCGTTTGACATGGCAACAACTTTAACTGAAAGCATTCTATCTAGTTCATGTTTTCTAAATGCTTGTGCTAAAATCAAACCTGAAAGCAATAAATATATTATTGGATTAGAAAATGAATCAAATGGATTTGAATTCTTAATTAGTCCAAGCATCACAGCTAAAACAGGAATTAAAAGAGCTGTCACAATCATACTTAATGATTCTAAAGCCCATAAAAGTGAAATGCAAATAAATAACGCAAATGCTTTTCTAATCTGCGGATCAATATTCATAGGAAATACTAACACAAAAAGCATAAGCAAAAATGGGATAATAACTTTAATGTATTTTTTAATTTTTTCAGGAAGATAACCAAATAAAAAATCTTGAGTAAATTTTTCTTCTAGATCAATAAAATAATTAAATCCTTTTCCAAAAAGGTCTGTTGATTTATGAATACTATCTTTTGAAAAGTTTGGTTTGTCTATTTTTCTTACTTCTATTTCTTTTTCTAAATCTTGTTCAACATTTTTTATATATTTTACAATCTCCTTTTTTGTTTTAGCTGATTGCCTCAATTCTTTCTTATTTGGATTTTTCTTAATGTCTAACATTTTTTCTTTGATACTCTAATTACTTTTGAATACTAACTTAAAATAGTATTTGATTATTTATGGTTCCTTCTTGTAATAATTTTTAGTTCTATATTAAGAAGATATAAAATAAAAAAATTCAATGGAATTTAAAAAAGTATAGGAAAAAAAAGAATAATTTTGTGTGTTAAAGAAGTTTATTACATTATTTTCAACACAAAGGAAATTAAAAATTTCCGTGTGTCGAAGATTTCTACAAAATCTTCAACATATCAACACATCTACTTGAATATCCCCATTCATTATCATACCATGAAACAATTTTTAATAATTTTCCATCAATAACTTTTGTTGATAATGAATCAAATATAGATGAACAAGAATCATTTAATATATCTGAACTTACTAAATGTTCTTCACTATATCTTAATACTCCTTTTAATGCTTTAGATGCTGCTTGCTTTATTACTTTATTTACTTCTTCTACTGTTGTTTTTTTATTTACTACACAAACAAAATCAGTAATTGATCCACAAGGTGTAGGAACTCTCATTGCCATACCATCTAATTTTCCTTTTAATGATGGAATAACATTAGTTGTTGCTACTGCTGCACCTGTTGTTGTTGGAATAATATTTAGAGCGGCGGCTCTTCCACGCCTCGGATCTTTATGAGGCAAATCAAGAATTTTTTGATCATTTGTATATGAATGAACAGTTGTCATAAATCCATGTTTAATCTTAAATTTATCATGTAACACTTTAACAACTGGCGCTAAACAATTAGTTGTGCAAGAGGCATTACTAATTATATGATCTTTTTTCTTATTGTAAGATTTATCATTTACACCTATAACAATTGTTTTTACTGGGGATTTACCCTTTGCTGGAGCACTAATTAATACTTTTTTTGCACCTGCTTTCAAATGAAGGGACGCTTGTTCTTTAGTTCTAAATCTTCCAGTGCTTTCAACAACATAACTAACACCCAATTCTTTCCAAGGTAAAACACTAGGATCTTTTTCAGATAAAACTTTTATTTTTTTTCCATCGATAATTAAATTTTTACCTGATGCTTTAACTTTTCCTGGATATGTTCCATGAACTGAATCATATTTGAAAAGGTATGCTAATGTTTCAACATCAGTTAAATCATTAACAGCAACAAAATCCAGTTTTTTTTCTTTCAGACCAATTCTAAGAACTTGTCTTCCAATCCTTCCAAACCCGTTGATTGCTACTTTCACCATTTAATTCACCTTTTCTTTTTTGAACTTTTTTTTACAGGATTTTTTTTAGATGCTGCTTTTTCAGCCTTTGATTTTCTTTTAATGTCTGCTGCATGAGCTCTTTTATAAGTCTGGATGTCTTTAATTTTGCCATCTTTACCTCTAACTGCGTAAAGTTTTTTTCCACTTTTAGATCTATGTGTTGTTCTTCTGGCTTTTTTTTTCACAACTTTTTTTGGTTTGCTAACAGTTTTTCTAACAACCTTCTTTACTGCTTTTTTAATAGCTTTCTTTTTTGGTTTTTTTGATGAAGATTCACTAGAAATTTCTTTGGAATTTCTGTGCCCAGATAAGCTCCGCTTATCTTTGGTTTTTCTCTTCATTTTTTTTTCAGTATCAACAACATGAAGTAATGTTTTAAGAACTGCATCAGGTGTAACTGAAAGAGATTCAATTCCACATTTAACCAAAAACTCTGCGTATCCAGGTAAACTTGAAGGTGCATCTCCACAAAAACCCATATGTTTTTTCTTTTTATTAGCAACTTTAATAACACTAGCAATTAACATTTTTACTGCATCGTTTCTCTCATCATAAATATGAGCAACAAGTTCAGAATCTCTATCTAATCCTAATGTTAATTGTGTTAAATCATTGCTTCCAATTGAGAAACCATCAAATACATCCAAGAACTGTTCAGCAAGTAAAACATTAGCAGGAATTTCACACATTGCATAAACTCGTAAACCGTTCACACCTTGTTTTAAACCATTTTGTGCCATTACTTTAATTACTTTTTTACCTTCTTCTACAGTTCTACAAAATGGAACCATTACAACTAAATTTGTTAATCCCATTTCATTTCTGACTTTTTTCATAGCTACACATTCTAATGCAAATGCTTCTTTGTAATGATCATCATAATATCTTGATGCTCCTCTCCAACCAATCATTGGATTATCTTCAATAGGTTCAAATTCTTTTCCACCAATTAAATTTGCATATTCATTACTCTTAAAGTCACTTAATCTAACAACAACATCATTTGGATAAAATGCTGCTGCAATTGTTGCTACTCCATAAGCTAATTTATCAACAAAATATTGTGCTTTGTCCTTGTATCCTTTAGTTAACTCTGCAATCAATTTTTTAGCTTTTTTATCTCTTAAAGTATCATAATGAAGTAAAGCTAATGGATGAATTTTAATAAAAGAATTAATAATAAATTCTTCTCTGGCTAAACCAACTCCATGACAAGGCATATCACTTAATTGAAATGCTTGTTCAGGATTACCAATATTCATCATAACTTTGGTTTTTGTTTTATGTATTTTTTTGAGATTAGTTTTAACTACTTCGTATTTTAAAAATCCATCATAAACAAATCCTTCGCTTCCTTGTGAACAATCAACTGTTACTTTCATATTGTCTCTAAGAAGAGATGTTCCTGTTAATGTTCCCACAATACAAGGAATTCCAAGTTCCCTAGATACAATTGCGGCGTGACATGTTCTTCCACCTTTATTTGTAACAATTGCTGAAGCAATTTTCATAATTGGCTCCCAATCTGGATCAGTCATTTCGGTAACAAGAATTTCTCCTTTCTTAAACTTAGTAATATCTTTTACACTTTTAATGACATGAACTTTTCCTTGTCCAATTTTTTCTCCAACACTTCGTCCTTTAACAAGAGCTTTTCCTTCTTCTCTTAATACGAATCTTTCAAGCATTTGTGCTTTCTTTTGACTATGAACTGTTTCAGGTCTTGCTTGAACAATGAAAAGTTTTCCAGTTTGACCATCTTTAGCCCATTCCATATCCATTGGTTTTAGGTATCCTGCTTTTTTTGAATAATGATCTTCAATAACACAAGCCCATTTAGCAAGTAACAACGTTTCTTTATCAGTTAAAACATATTTTATTCTATCTTTTTCAGGTACAGGAATATTTTTAACAGGTCTGACTGATTTATTATCTGTATAAACCATCATAACTTTTTTTGATCCTACTGTTTTACTTATTATCGGATTTTTAGCTTTTCCTAGTGTTGGTTTAAACACATAATATTCATCAGGATTAACTGCTCCTTGAACAACATTTTCTCCTAAACCATATGCTCCAGTAATAAATACTGCATTTTTAAATCCTGATTCAGTATCAATTGAAAACATAACTCCTGAACATGCTTTATCAGCTCTAACCATTTTTTGAACAGCAATACTTAATCCAATAGAAAAATGATCAAATCCTTTATCAACTCTATATGAGATTGCTCTATCTGTAAATAGTGATGCAAAACAATCCTTACATGATTGTAATAAAGCTTTTTCTCCTCTAATATTTAGATATGTTTCTTGTTGTCCTGCAAAACTAGCATCTGGCAAATCTTCAGCAGTTGCACTACTTCTTACAGCAACATCAACAGCATTTGTTTTATACTGTTTTGAAAGTTTTTTATAATTATCATAGATAAGTTTTGCTAAATCAGAAGGTATAGGAGATTCTCTAATTAATTTTCTTACTTTTGCTCCTCTGATTTGTAAATTTCTAATATCATGTGTGTTTAAATCTTTTAAAACATCTTGAATTTTTTGCTTAATTCCTGCTTTTTCTAATATGTAAAAATAAGCTTGAGCAGTTATTGCAAAACCATTAGGAATATTAACTCCTTTTTTTGTTAGCATCCGATACATTTCTCCTAAGGACGCGTTTTTTCCACCAACTAGTGGAACATCTTCAATACCAAGTTGATTAAACCATAGAATATAGGCTGATTTTCTGTTCATGTTAACACCTCTCTTTTTATAATCATGAATCTATGGTAAATTAAAAGACGTGCAGTATTTAAAAGTTATTGTTTAATCAACCAGTATACAAATTACTTTAAGATATGCAACAGTTAAAATGAGTATAGCATACCAACTAGTAAATGCAATAATCGCATTTACGATTTTTACAAATTTCTAAGAATTTTAATAATATAAGTTATTAACATTGAAGAAATGTACCATACAAATAACATTAAAAATCCAATCATAACTGTCTGAACAGATTGATGGTAAAATGTTAGTTGGTTAAATAAATCTAAACTAATTTTTCCTGGAGAAATTTCTGCTATTATTTTCGAAACAGTGCTCATCCTTTCAATTGGAAGAATGTATCCTGAAAAAAATAATAAAAACATAAGAAGAAATGTTGTAATAAGCATTGTAATAGATTCTTTGACAACTAAATAAGAAAGAGACATTCCTAGCATTATGAATGTTGTTGAAAGCAAATACATTGCAATAAAAACCCAAAGAAAAGGAATACTAAGTTCAAAAATAGTGTAACCAAGTACTAAAACAATTAAAATTGGTGGGAAAATAATAATTAGTGAAGAAGTATATGTTGCAAAAAATTCATGAAATGAAACACATCTAATTGTACTTACTCTAACATTTGCAGGTGAATTAATTTCACTTAAACAAATAAAAGTTGAAATTAATAATGATAAAAATATAACAATAAGTAAAAGTAATTTAGGAAACAATGTTTGAAGACCAATAAGATTTATTCCTTTCATCATATCATCAAAAATATTTTCACTAGCAAGATATGATGATTTAACTGGAGGAACATATTGAGGATTGGTTAACAATTTCACTGGTGACGCTATAAGTTCAGGATTTAATGTTCCTACTTTATCTAAATTATGTCTAGTATTAGAAAGGTCATCACCCAAATTTCTAAGTTTAAATTTATAATCATAAAGGTTATTTTTTGTGGTATACATAGTATCCACACCTTCATCAATTTCAACTAAATATGTTCGACCTTTTTGACTAGTCATTCTATAAGTTGAAATTTTATTATCTACATCACTAAATGAATCTTCTGCTTCATCATTATAGTCTTCTATTTCATCTCTTAAATCATCCGACTCTTGTTTTAATGTGTTTAACATATAAATATCTGTATCTGCCACCGTCATAGAATTTAAATACGAATCAATAACATTTAAACTATTAATTGTACTATAATATAATGTATTTTTTTTATACTCTAAATTATATTTTGTTGAACTTATGTCATTTATATCTTGATCCATTTGATCAAGGCTTTGATCCAATTCTGTGTGAGCATTTCTTAGTGTGTTAATAGAATTATCTGTTCCTGTTATATATTCATCAATAACATCATCTGCTGAATCAACCTGAGTTTCAAATTTCGATATTTGACCACTTAACGAACCAAATTCTCCTAAAATCTCACTTGCTTTTTCTTTAGATTTTTGTGCTTCTAAAATATCAACGGATGTTTTTATTCGTTCAAGAATTTCCCAAATTATTGGTTCTCTTGTATTATCATAATGAACATCTAAAATAAATGAATCTCCACCAATTATTTCCAAACAACAATACTGTTTATAGGTTTTAAGTTCTTTTATACAATCATCAAGTGAACTATACCAACTAACATCTAAAAAATCAGAAGATGCATCTACAAATTGCAAAGATTCTGGGTGACTTAATGGGTCAATCACACCAACAGGAATCTGAGTTATTCCGTCAGGACTAAAAGATAAAAAAATTGTTCCAATTAAAATTAAAGGAAAAACCAAAAGCAAAACAACAGAAGACCAATTTCTCATAAAAGATTTCAAATTTGCTGAAATTAAGGGGATTGCTTTCATTTTAATTCTTCATTGATTTTTCAAATAAGTTTCCTAAAAATGATTCAAAACTATGATGCTTACTTGTTTTAAGTGATTCATCAATCTGCTCTGTATTGTAAAAATATCCTTTATGAACTAAACCAAATTTACTACAATATTTTCTAATATCTGAAAGCATGTGGCTAGAAACAATTATCATTTTTCCTTTTTCTTTTAATTCTAATAATAAATCCCATATAAACTTTTGAAGAGAAATATCCAGTCCATTAAATGGTTCATCTAATATAATGAATTTGGGTGAATGAATTAATGAAACTGCTAAATCAACTCTCTTTTTCATTCCTCCAGATAATTGGTTAATTCTTTTTGATCTATGATTACTAAGATTTAACCTTTTCAAAAGAGCATCCATCCTATTATATGCTGTATAACTATCCACCTTGTACAATTTGGCAAAAGTTTGAATGTTCTCTTCAACTGTTAAAAACGGAAATAATGAATTTTGTTGTGGAGAATATCCTAAATAATCATTTAATGGCATTTCTTTACCTTTTATTGTAAATTTCACACTTCCTGAATCCGGTAATTTTATTCCAACAAGAGCCTTTATGATTGTAGATTTTCCACTACCTGAACCTCCAACAAGTCCAAGTATTTCTCCTTGGTTTAAATTAAAACTAATATGGCTCAAACTAAATGCCTTATAAGAAATACCCACCCCTTTTACAACAAGCTTTGACTCGTCCACAAACAAAGAAGAGAATTACTGCTATTTATAACTTCTCAATTTTCTCCATTCTCCAACATCCAACTTCAATTTTTTGAATTCTTTTTTTATGAAAATCCATTGTTTGTTTAAGTGGAAAATCAAATTTAAAAAAATGTGTAATTTTAAAACCATTATCTTTTGAAATTGCATCGATAAATTTTTCTGAAGTTGTTTTATGAAAAGAATAAATAACATTCGAGATCTTAAATGCTTTTTTTAAAAAAACTTTGTCTGCATGCTCACTTTTTACTCCAAAAGGTGGATTTTGAATAACTACATCTACTTTTTTATTGAATGCTTCTACATTTAAATTAAATATTTCATAATTTTTAAACTCCATTAATTGCAAGTTTTGTTTTAATTTTCGTAGAGCTCTCTCGTCAATATCAACAAAATTTAAAGATTTTGATTCAAGCATCAGTGCTCCTATACCAAGTATTCCTGTGCCACATCCTAAATCTGCAATTTCCTTATTATCTAAATCACCGTATTGAGATGCAAACCAGAGCACTTCTGCTGCTATTTCTGAATCTGTTGGATACTGTTCAAGTTTAAAACTAGGTTTTTCAAAACTTTGTAGCCTTGAAAGTGCCACTGCAAGTTGTTTTTTTGAATTCATAAGGTAAACAAAAATCTTTAAAAATAAAATACTTACTCTTATTTACATGAAAAAACATCAAGATGAGCAAATAAAAACTGCTTTTACTAAGGTTAAAGAGGAAATGACCGACCATCTTGATGCAATTAATGAAAATACTAATGAAATTAATTCTACGTCAAATTATGTAAAAGAACTAGAGAAAAAAATCAACAAATTAAATGAAAAAATAGAAGATTTAACAGTAAATATTAGTGAAGCAAGAGGAGAATCTTCTGATTTTGCACAACTAAAAAATATTCATTTAAAACCTAAAGAAGCTGAAGTGTTTAAGCTACTTTATGAAAATATGGGAGATTTATTTGATTATAGAAAAATTGCCAGAGCTTTAGGCTTAACGCAAAATAGTGTTAAAAAGAAAATTAGTTCAATGATTAGTAAAGGAATACCTATTATAAAGAAATATTTTGAAGACAATACTTTTTTAGTTCTAGACCCTGATTTTAGAAATTTGCAAGCTAAAAATAATATAATAAAATTAAATAAATAAATAAAAATTTAAAAAAAATTAGAAATCTCTAATACAAGGAGTTTCAACCATAAATGGTGCTTCTCCATCTGGCAAATTAGGACTATCAATTAATTTTGCTACTCGACTTCCTTTTTTACCCTTCCTTAAGTAGATTCTAAATGTTGATGCATGTGCAACAATATTTCCCCCAACTGATTTAGTTGGATCTCCAAAAAACACACTTGGATCAGCCATCACTTGGTTTGTTACATAAACTAATACATTATGCGTATCTGCTACTCTTAATAGCTCATGCATATGTTTGTTTAATTTTTGTTGCCTTTCTGCCAAGGTACCACGACCAATAAACTCTGCTCTAAAATGCGCTGTTAATGAATCAACAATAACTACTTTTACATTTAAATTTTGTTTAGTAACTAAATCATTAACTTTTTCAGCAAGCAACATTTGATGATCTGAATTATAAGCTCTAGCAACTTTAATATTTCCTAAAACTTTTTCAGGATCTAGACCAGCACCTCTACTAAATTCAATTATTCTCTCAGGTCTAAAAGTGTTTTCTGAATCAATAAATACAGCAATTGCTTTAGGATCTTGTTTTTGACATTGAACTGCTAAATCATGTGCTATTTGTGTTTTACCACTACCAAATTCACCAAAACATTCAACAATTGCACCAGTTTCAAATCCACCACCCAGTAATGTGTTAACATTACTAGATCCACAGGGAATTTTCAAAACTTTCTCTCTTTTTTTAAGAATATCAATTCCTGATTCAAATCCCATCCTCATTGCTGTTCGAGCTGCAGCAATAATTTTTTTTGCTGCTGCTTCACCTACTCCTGAAGCTTCAACAAGTTCCCCTGGCGTTGCTACTGCAATTGCCATTAAACTTTCAAAACCTGACACAGATAATTTATCTGCAGTTGCTGGACCTACTCCTGGTAGATCCATAACAGTCATTTCTTTTTCTTGCTCAACTTCTTGCTCAACTTCTTTTTTTTCTTTTTTCTCACTCATAAGTATCACCCTGATTATTCATTATTTTCTTGTTTTAACATTAAATATTCATATGCTTTATCTATAACCAATCTAGCTTTAGGTAAATCATTTATTCGCAATGAACTAGTTGTATTCCATTCACCATTAGCATCTTGATAATTTCTTGTAAAAGAAATAGTTCTATAATCAACAACTTTATTGTCTTTGATTGTTTCGTTTTTCCAAATTGTAGCTGAAACAGCTCCTGCTCTAAATTTTTTTTCTGGGGTGTTCTTTTCAGAACTATCTATTATTTTTTTTGTTTCCATTCTAGAAACCTCCGTTGCTTTCGCGTTTTATTTCAACATCTCCTTAATTATGGACAAAATGTCCCAGAGATGGGAGGGCTTACGTTAATAAGCTAATAATAGAAAAACCTTTCATCTATTTAAATCTCACACCAAAATGTCCAGTGTGTCCAGTGATTTAGTTTTTGACCCCGGTAAAAATAAAAATACACTCTTTTTTTAAAAAAGAATGATAATATACGCAATAATTTTTATTTTATCAATATCTATGATATTTATATATTTTAATTTAAAAAATTTTGATTCAATTAATACTGTTTTTATGCTTTTGATAGGATTTATAATTTTAGGCCTTAGATTCATAAGTGTTGGAGGAAGCACATTATTTTATAACCCAACAACAATAATGATTTCAGGTTTATGCGCAACTATTATTACTGTGTTTGCAGCAATATTTATTCAACTCATAAAAAAGTTTAGAAAAGGTTTTAATTATAATTTTAGATATTTAGTATTTTTACTAGCTTTGTACATTTTTTTTGGTTTTTTACAACAACTTTTTTTTAATTTTGTATTTTTAGAAACAGTGTATAATTTAACAGGAAATTTTATTATTTCAATTCTTTTAGGTGCTCTTTTTTACTTTACGTTTCATACTAGAAGCAAAAGTGTCGAATTCTTAGTTGGTACTTTTATTATGGGAACATTATGGGGTACATGTTATTTATTATTTGGAAATTTATTTTGGCTAGGAATATCACATGGAATTATAGGAACTATGTATTATCTAAATTTATGGCATGATGATATGTTAATAAAAAGAATAAAATTTATTGCAAAGTATTTGTGACTATATCTAATTCAATTATAATTTCTCTGAAAATGAAACCTTTAAGGATTATATTGTAGGATATTATATAGTTAGATAATCAGTACGCTATACTAAATTATTCTGTCGCGTACTATTAAATACTCTCAATATCTGTTAATTCCTCAATATCATCAATTTCTTCTATTTCTTCACTTGGTTTTTCACTAGGACTAGCTGCATCTAAATCAATAGGAACAACTTCTTCTTTTTTGTCAGTGACTTTTTCAAGCTTTGAATCATCATCAGAAGTACTTGTTTTTGGAATTTCTTCATTAGTTAAGATTTCCTCAGATGTTGTTTCTTTCACTTCCTCAACTTCTTGAACTACTTCAGAAGATTCAAAAATAGGTTCATCTGCTACTACTTTTTCAGATTCTTGAACAAGAGGTGTTTCTTCAACATCTATTTTTTCTTGAGAAAATCCTGCAGTTTGAACTTTAATTCCTTCACTAGCAATAGTTTCAACAGCTTTGTCTTGAACTGGTTTGACTTCTTGAACTACTTCTTTGACTGGTTTAGGTTCTACTGGTGTAGAACTTGCTGCTGGTTCTTCTTCAAGTTTTTTATTTAATCTAGAAATCTCTTCATCAGGATCAGGTTTAATATCAACAAACTGAGCAATAAATTCAATTCTGTCAAACATTTCATTTTTATTTGTTCGACCTTTTAATTTCACAATATTTCCTAATAACTCATTTTTAATTTCTTCAAACCCTGTTGACTGTTTACTTAAGATATCTTCATGACTCATATTAAATAAATTTTGAGTTTGATTTTTCCAAAGAACAACTCTAATATTCTCGGTACCATCATCTAAAAATATGTTAGTTACATATGAATAATCAATAGCTGAAATCTCTTGATCTCCTAAATAATATTTACCTTCTCGTTCAACTGCTCTCTTTCCTGATTCAGGATCTACAGTGAAAAATCTAGGATCAAAAACTTGAACAATTGTCCCTAAAATTTCTACAGATTGCTCACTTTCTCCTAATTCTTTAATAGATTTTCTTTCAGATTCACTTATTGATTTAACTTCAATTTTTTCTGCTCCACTTGGATTAATATCAATAACAGTTTTATCTCCTAAATGAATTTCTGTTTTTCCTCTATTATCTCTTGCATATCCGTTCTCAATTTTTATTGTATCTTGTTCACTTAGTTTTGACAGTAAATCTGCTTTATCATTCCAAGCAACTACTCTCATAACACCTGTTTGATCTCCAATTAAAAAATTTCCAACTTTTCCTTTTCTATTATCTTTATTAAATTCTCTAACTTCGTATATCTTTACAACTTTGGCTGTTATTTGTACATTTCTCATTCCAGCTAAAACATTTTTAACTTGAAGTTTTCCTGGATCTTCTAGAATTTTTACTCCTAATTCATTAGCAATAATATGAAGTGCTCCTTCTTCACTAATAAGACCAGAAAGTTGATCTAATTTATCTTTAACTTTTGTTTGTAATTCTGCATCACTTAGATTAGTTTTTTCTTTAATTTTAGAAATTATTAAGTCTTTAGGTATTTTTATCATTAATTCTACACCCCCAATGTATGAATTTTCAAAATGAATTATTATTTATAAAGATTATTGGCAACTAAAAGGTCCTTCATTATTGTTTTTCCATTCAGTAAATTGATTAACAACTATATTTGCAAATTGATTATGACCTTCAGGATTAATATGATATCCATCTGAAAAATAATTTGCACAATTGGACCCAATAACCTTATTCAATTCTTCTCTCACATCAATTAAATAGACTCCATCATAATGATTTGCCAAATTCTTATCTATTTGCACAATGTTTTGAAGATATGAAAAATCTCTACTAGTAAACGCTGAACATGTTGGAGAAGTTGTTAAAAGAATTGGTGTGATCTCTTTGCTTAACATCTCCTCAATCATCTCTTGATATGTTATTTGGTGAATATTAGGATTATCTTCTAAACTATTCATTCCAAACCACATTAACACAAAATCTGGTTTCAATGGTAAAATCTGGTTATTAAATTCTTCTTTAGACTTTTCATTATCAACTCTTAATCCTCCTAAACCTGTTATTATTTTAACATTTACTTCTTGATTAAAATTTTCATTAAAATAATCTTGTAAATAATTTCCATAATCATAATGTCCTTGAGTTATACTATCTCCAAATAAAACAACAGTTATTGGATCAGTTGAACAAGTTTCTAATTCTTCTGAAGGTGTGATCTCCTCTTGTGATTCTTCATTCTCTTCGCTTTCTTTTGTTTTAATAATTTCTGGAGCATCTCCTACTTCTTCATCATACTCAAAAGAGCTTATTTGTCTTGCTCTTGCTTTGTTCAAATTTAATCCAAATTTGATAATGAAAGGTTTTTCTTGCAATAGGTCATCAGTATAAGTAAATCCAGTATTAAGACTAAATGATCCAACTCCGCTCGTATCAATATTAAGTAAGGTCCAAGTACCTGTTTTACTATCTGCATTTAATTTATTTTGAACACATGTAGAATAACTACTTCCACTCTCTTTACAATTACTAACATATGTTACTAGATCATTTCCGTAAGCAAGCTCTTTAGAAATACTAGATAAATCAATATTTGTTTTTATTTTAGTTGAAGGGTTTAAATAATAATATCCAATTTGTTCTCCTTCGAGCAATTCTTCAGGAATATCTATTTCTTTAGCTGCTGAGGGTCTTTTATGCTCTATACTGGGTTGTTCTAATTGATTATATTCACTAGGATCCACACCATCACAATACCCTTGAAATTGTTTTTCAACTTCTCTAAAATTTTCAACATAACTTTGGATTCTAAATGACAAATCTAAATATTCTGGACTATTTACTCCCATTGAATTTCTATAATAATTTGAACCACATCCCCACCCATTATATGCTCTTATAGCTATATCCCAATCATTATACATAACATTTTTAGGAGGGATATTAATCTCAGAATTTGCGCAATAATATTGTTTTTGATTTCCAATACAACTTAAATAATTGCATTTATTAATTAATTCAATTGCTCCACATTCAATATTATCTCGAAGTTTAGTTGCATCCAATTGTCTACCATCAATTTTGCTTGTACCACAAATAAAATTAACTTTACCATTTCTAAGTTGATCACAATTTGCTATTGGTGTAAATTGCTGCTGAGTTATACCAACTCCACAATCTCCAGCAATTTTTGCATTTCCATTTTTATCAAAATGATTTACACGACTTTCTTTATACGCAATTGCAAGTAAATATGAATCTGGAATATTATATGCTTCTGCAGCATCACAAATCATTTTTGCTTGTTCTTGTTGAGAAACAACATTTGCAGTTATTTGATTATCTGACTTACTTGATAAAAAAAATATTGCTCCTGTTGCAAATAAAAATATCAAAAAAGTTATTTTAATTATTTTTTTATCAATAATAATCCAAATTAAAACTAAGATCATAAAAATTAAAAAAAGTGTAATAACCATACTTGTGTAATCCTTCTTTATTGGCTCTAAATTAAGATTAGGATCATCAATTCCTCCTTCTATACATTGAGTTGTACAACATGTTTGATCTGCGTGTTGGAGAAAAATTTCATTACCTTCACAAACTTCATTTGTCCCACATTCTTCCCAAAAAAAATCAGAACATGATTTTGAAAAAATATCTATATCTTGTGATTGCTCACATTTTCCTAAACAACATAATTCATTATTACCTTCTAAAATAATTTGTGTTCCATTACATATTTGATCTTCTTGACAGGTTTTTCCTAAATAATCTGAACAACTATCCCTAAAAAGCAATTCTTCATAACAAGTTTCATATTCATTTTCTTCTTCATATTCATAAGGTGTGCAATCTAAATCACATATTTCATCATCTAATATATTACAATAATTGTCCTTACCACTTTGTTTACAATCAGAACAACTAATTTCATTTTCTTGATGCACACAATAACTACCTTGACAGGGCTCACATTTACCATTATTATTGCAAAAATTAAGGTTGTGTTCGGATAAAACTTCTCCTTCTTTTACAATTTGAAATGTTTCAAATTCTGTCAAAACATCTGATTCAATTATAGTGTATATTTTATTATTTGGCTTTATTTCTAAAACATCATTATCATTAACAAACTTAAACAAGTATTTTGTTTCTTCACTAAATTCATCATAGTAAGTTGAATAAAAAAAATTATTAGTTATTGGATGAATTGATAAAACTTCTAACTCGTCAATTTCACTAGTTTGAATTAAAACATCATATGCATACACATTATTAATTAAAATTAATGTCAAAATTATTATCCCTATTTTTTTCATTATGCACACACCTTTGGTCTACAAAAATTAGTTAATATTAATCTACTGTTAATAAATAAATTATTAAAGGAATCATAACAAACTCCAGGTGGTCCCATGTTTTGCCAACCATATGAATGAATAAAAATATGTTCACCATTATTATCTGGAATATATTGCCTATAACAAAATGGTCCTCCATAAGACTCTGCTATTAATCTCCCTTTTCCTACATACATTCCTGTATGCCCCCATGCAGTATAACCACCATCTCTTTTTAAATATTCAGTTGCAAAAATATCACCTGGTTGCAAAATATTTGGGTCTCTTCCTAACTGATAAACTGCACTATTTGAACATTTTTCTCTACCATGACCATACGGATAATGATTCCATCCCAATGTGTAAACAATAACTGATCCAACAAAAGTTGCACATGTTAACCCACCTCTCCAACATCCATTTGGTGGAAGAATATAAACTTCAGTAAGTGAATATGGACATCCTACATATTGTTTTGCATAATCTGCCATAAATCCACATTTTCCCTCACTTTTATACGGTTGAGTTGGCTGAGTTGGCTGTGTTGGTTGCTCTGGATTCGAGGGTTGAGTTGGAGTTGTTGGTTCTTGTTTTTCTTCTGTTTCTTCATAAATTATTTCTTCTAATTCGAAATTATAACTATCTTCACCAGTTACACCAATTCTAAGTGGAACTGATTTAGCAACAATAGATTCTTCAAAAAAAAACAGTGAATAAGTAAGATCTGGAACCTCTTCATAAAAGGTTTTTAAATATTCATTAATAATTTTATTAAAATTATTTTCTGTTTGCTCTTTAATATTACAATTACTATTTATTACTGGATATCCTTCAGTAGTTTTTTGTTCACAATTTAGTGAGGTTCCATCAATAAGTCCTGTTGTAAACTCATAAAATGCTTTTTGAGCAGAAAGATCTAAAAAAAATAAAAACTTTTCTCCTCGTTTATATGTTTCAATAATTTTTAATTGCTCTTCACCAACAAGTGCTTCAAATTTATTTACTTTATTTTGAGAAGTTAAATATAATCTAAACATAACATAGGTTACAAAAATAACACTAACTCCAATTAAAAATATTTTAGCTTTTTTATTTAATTTTTTTTTTAAATAAAATATTTGAAATTGTTTTTTTAATAATTTCATTTTATTCATTTGTGTAACCTGGGACATTTAACTTAATTAGTATAGATCCCTCTTTATCTTTTGGAACGTAAATCTCAGATTTTAATAATTCTTCAGTGAGTATTTTTTTACAATGCAATTCTGTAAACTTTGCACCATTAACAATAAGTTCAAAACATGCTGGGCCAAATACTGGATACAAAGATTCATTAATCATTCTATTAACTGTTTCATAATCTTCTAAAAAAATATGATCTAGAACTGTGTTCTCACCTATTGGTGTTTTTAAAATTGCCATCAACATGTCTTCATCATCAAAATAATGAATTTGTTCTCTAATTTCAACAGCTTGTCTTTTTGGAGGAGATAACACCATTATCCAAAATAACATTACAAGAGCAAAAATAAGAAGTCCCATAATATCATAAAAGCTAATTACTTGTCCTCTTTTTTTCATTCTCTTATTCATTAGGTATCACAAAATTAAGTTTTATTGCTCCTCTATATATTATTCCTTCATGCAAAATTAAGACTACTTTTTTTTCAATAAAATTATCAAATTGACTAAATTTTGTATAGTGTTTCCATCGTTCGTATTGATCTCTATTAATATACGATGTATTTGTTATGTTTAGATCAATATTTGTAAGATCTATTTTTCCAGTTAATACTTTATTTTCTTTTGTAAAAAATGCTTGATCAAGTTGAATTTCATTAAATCTCTCCATATCAATAATATGTGGATAAATTCTTCCAGAATCTTCATCAAAATAAGTAATTGAATTAGGTGAATAAAAAATTCTGTTTTGGATTATTTCTTTTCTAACATCATGTGATTTTAATGCATTTGATTCAATTGATGAGGCCATATATACAAAAAGAGCTACAAGAACTAAAATAAAAGGAATTCTAACTAAATAATATTCTAAAATATTATATGCTTGGCTTTTTTTCGAAAGCCTTATTTTTCGAAATTTAAATACTTTTGATTTTTGTTTTTTGTTCATTTTATTTTATTATATCTGAAGTTTTAACTACTGAAATTGGGTATATTCTATTATTAGTTGAAATAAAAGCAATAGGTATATTTGATATGATTTTTCCACTTTCTAAATCTGATATTTCAATTTTATTGTTTGGTTCAATTGTTCTATCTCTAAAATTTTTATTTTGATCTGGAATAAATTTATAACTCACACTATTTCTCAGTTTTTCAGTTTCTTCCAAAACATATACTGTATCTTCTTCAAAAACATAGGTAAATGTTGGAGTATTTTCATTGTAATATACCTTCAAAGGATAAGGTGCTGTATAAACTGCATCAATATAAAGTGCTAAATTTTTAGCTGAAAAACGTTTATAGAATTGTACATTTTCTGCTTGCCTATCTAGTGCTGGATCAAAGACAAAAAAAATAAGAATGACTATTAAAATTAAGTCTATTAACCAAATTAATGGTAGTTCAATCTCCCCTTTTTTATCCATTGTGAATACTTATTTGACTTGTTTTAGAATCTTTCTCCAAATAGAAGTTTTGTACATCCTCACTTGGATTTATTTCAAAACTTGAACTTAATCTAATGTCTTCATTAATACTACTTTCTATTTGCTTACATCTAAGAACATTACCATTAGCTAAATTTATGCACAAACAAGATCCCTCTTCACATAAATCTGGCTTACTAGGATCTTCTTTATCATATCCTTTAATTATATGTTTATTATCTACTTGAAGTGGAAAAGTATCAGATGTCTCAGCATCAAAATATTTTATATGTTTATGAAGTAAAACAAAAGAGTTTTCTGTAACTGTTTGAGGTTTAGTAACATATAATTTCCATAGTGTTGCACTTCCTTTTATTATTATTACAAAAACAACTACAAAAATTATAATTTCAACTAATACTCTTGCAGTAATTAACTCAGCTTTCTTCGCACGGATCATCTGTTGTTACCCACTTTCCTTCTTCGCAAATTCTTTGTTTTCCTGTCATTCCACATCTAGGATCTGCATCTTCATCACATTTTCTACCTATTAAGTTCATAAAATCTGAAAGAACTCCGTCACCTGTTTCTGCTGTTTCATCTACAATAACTCCTGCTCCGCCTGCACCCCTTTGAACAACAAAAATATATATTAGTCCAGCAAGGACTGCCAATATTAATAATGCTAAAATTGCCTTTACAATCACTTCCATTTCCATTGCTTTTTTTGATCTCATTAATTTCACCTTACATATATTATAGTTAAATTTGTTAACCGTAAATCTTCAATATCAAGTGTTTCTTTATTAATTTCACCAACAAATACTCCTCCCTTTCTAGGACTTGATAAAAACCAGTCAAAATCACCTTTCACTTTATCAATGTAAATACCTTTTGTATATGATGTAAAATCATACTTTCTAACTGTAGATTCATCTAAATCATTTGCATATAAAATATTAGTATCTGGTATTTGTTTTTTCCAATCTTCATCTAAGAAAATGTAAAATGCAAATTCATCCTCCTCATACTTTCCAAGAATAAATGCTTCAACAACCCCATCATCTGGATCCATTTCAGGACCAATAATTAATTCTGTTGATTCATTTAATATTGCTTTAGCAATTCCTAGTGGCATTCCTTTGTAAAGTCCATTACTAAATAAAGTCTTTAAACCTTTATCATAAATCTCTTGTTTATCAATATCAAATTTACTCTTAGATCTGGTTGCTCTAGATACACTAATTTTCACATCATTTTCTTCATCTGTAAAAGGAGTATCTTCTACCCAAGGTTCAGGTTCAATCGTATAATAATCATGTTTTATTTCTCGAGGTTTAATTTTTTGATAAACAACATATCCTGAAAAAATCAAAAGTAAAACTACAAGAACTGCAATAATTGTTATTAATAGTTTTTTTTTCATTTTAGTGACCTCTTGAACTATGATATGGCCAATGATAACCTGCTGTCTGAATACCCATTGTGTTCATAAATGTTGAAAGACCTGGAACTTTATCAACTGCACCTGTTTCAAGTGCCATATAAGCAGTTCCACCAATTGCTCCACTTATTGCTCCTGAGGCAAATAAACATATTGGAACACCACCACAAGCAGCTCCACCAATTAAACCACCGGCAATTGGAATTGCATAATTTAATAACACATTTGCAACCATCATTTGTTCATCAATTCCTTCATAACAATAGTTCATTTCAAGAGATCTATCAAGTACAGGATCAACAGTAATAGTCATTGGTGTATAAGGATCATCAAAAGTTATTCCTTCCCAAAGATTTTTTTTATCACATAATTTAATTATGTCTTTATTTTCATCAACTTGATATAACATTTGGTTTTTTCCATCAAAATGCTCTTCTCTTTTATCAAGTAATGGATTAAATGTTCCTGTAGCATATTTTGCTTCTTTAGCAAATAAACTTGAAATCAAATTTGTTGGTTTTTTAGCTTCTTGAGGTTTTCCCCAACATTCAATTTGAGTTAATTGAACATTAACATCTGCTTTACATGGTGCAACTAAATAAAATCTATCTGGAGGTTGATCAAACCAGAATCTTCTTTGGTCTTTAATTAAGGCAACAAAGTAATTTCTAAGTGCTGGAATAGTTCCTGTATATTTTTCTGTTACATAAACTTGTTCTTCATAACTAGGTTCTTCCTCTTCCTCTTCTTCTTTTTTATCATTAACTCCTGGAATCACACTGTCTCCATAATGTAAGAAGTAATCATGATATTTGTTATCTTCATCCTTTTTTTTCTTTTCTTTATTATAATCCCAGTCTTTTCTCAAGTAGTCATCAAAAATCGCAGGAGTACTAATAGAGGTTTTATATCCAAAAGAATTAATTCCTATTGGATGAAATATTTCTTCATCACTAACTTCTTTTGCACTTAAGAACCATAAACCAAGTATAAGTATGTGTCTTTTTTTCTTTAGAGGATTACCCACAATTTCTTTAATTCCTAAATCTTTCATATGTGTTTCAAGAGCTGCCCCATATTTAGCAGAAAGTGGAAATTCATCAACTTTTGAAATAAATGTATCAATATCTCCTGCTCCCAACAACATTTTTCCTTCAGGACCAGGGATTTTAGTAAATGCATCAAGATCTAAACTAAAACTAGACAGAAATCTTCTCATATCATTTCTACTGCTTAACATCTCTCCAAAAACTTCGTCCGGACTTTCTTCCATTAGTTCTCGAACTATTTTTAATTGTTCTTCAGGACCAATTCCTGTATTGAATATTCTGTTAAGTCTTAGTTCAAACTTTGACCAAATTCTAGAATTAATCCTAATCTCTTTAAGCATCTGGGCTCCTAAATCTCCAGAAAATCTCTCAATGAACTCTTTATTATATTTCTCCGTTACAATACGAGGATTTTTTAAATAATATTCATAAAACTCTCCCATCTCATCTTTATATTGTCCAAATACATCTTCAAAGGCTTCTTGAAATTCTTGTTCTGTAATTTCTCCACTTTGCCCCTTTGCCATTCTGTCAAAACTTTCCTTTGATAGTTTTTCAACAAACTCTTCTTGAAGTTCCGATGTGGATCTTCCTGCTGCTTTAAGATATTGGTCTACAAACTCTCCTTGAAACATATTTTCTAATTTCAAAGATCTTCTAATTTCTTTTTTCACTGTCATAACTCTAATAGCCCTATCTGTTGCTGTTTCTCCTGTTTCTCCAAGTAATCCCGTAACTGCTTTATTTATTGCAGAAGAAGGTATATTTTTTATTCCTTGAACAACATTTTGAACTCTTTCAATAACACTCTTAAGTGCATTATATACACCACCTATTCCTTTAGCATTACTTAATTTTTCCCCAACTTCTTGGAACAGTTCTTTAAACCACTGTTGTCCTATTTCTTCAGCTGTTGCCTCTGCACCCTCTTTTACTGCTCTTTGTACAATCTCTTTTCCTGTAGACTTTAACCATGCTCCTGCGAATTTTCTAACTGGTTTCATTGCAGGTATAAAATCAAATAATGCACTTCCTATTAATTCCCATTTGATAACATCCCAAACATCAAATGTAAAAATGGCTGCTTCAAAATCTTGTGCAATTACAGGATCTGCCATTTGATAATACAAAATATTAGGTTTATATCCTTTTACAAATTTTTCAAGAGTTGAAATAGGACCAACATCTTGCTTTAAGTAAAAGTCTTCGATTTTCATTCCTAAAACATCATCGTTTCTTGCTTCTCTTTCCACATCACAAGAATGATGTGACAAACTCGGAGATAAATAAACTCTATCTGTCCAAACATGAGAAATATCCCCTGCACTAGGTTCCGCGCAAATAACAAAATTGTTTCCTATTGATCCATCAATCTCAACAACTTGCTTATCGCTTGCTAATGCTAATGGATTAAATAAAGTATCAATTGTTTCTTTACAATTTTCATTACAACTATTTGTTTCTCTAAAATTTGTAGCAAAAGATTTTAGCTCTCCAAAATTCAAACTTGCAGCTTTTGACTCAATTCCAAAACATCTTGTTTTTTTCTTCCCATTATCTTCAAACATGTAATGGCATCTAATAAGTGCGTCTATTAGGGTCTCTCTTCCTTCATCTGAATTAAGATCTTCAATAAAAACTGTTTCAATATTCGATAAAGTATATCTAACAGTTGTTGCACCAAATTTTCTTTCTTGTTCTACACTAAACATTTCATCTGTAAAAGCATCTTTTTCTGTTTGTGTTTTCAGATTTGTATCATAATGCGCAATAGAATTAATTGAAAACAAAAGAGCATTAATTGAATTAATTGTTTCCTCATTCATTTGTCTAGAATAAATGTATTCATCCTTAGAATTATCATCCAGTGTACTCTCATCAGCAAATCCCATTAAAACACGAACTGCTGGGCTTGTTAAAGACGCAAACATTCCTATAGTTGCAACTATAGTTAAGATTACAAGTATTGCTTTTACAGCATTATCCATTGGCATTTTCTTAAAACGGTAATAAATTAATTATATTAAATGAAGAGTTCATGAAAATTATTATTAGACCAATTATTACAACCAGTGCAACTAATCCAAGTATAACCCATCCCATCATATCAAATTCAAGTCCTTTATTGTTCAACAAGCAAATCACACTCTCTAACTACTCCTGCTTCAGGAATAAATTCATTTGTATTAAGGAAGTATCTTGATTCTTCACCAACATTTATTTTTACTAAACTTCCTATAACTTCTTCAATTTGTCCAACTATTTGTCCAAAATAGTCTTCATTATTTGCAATAAATAGTGATGCATAAGATTCATCAAAGCTATAAGTGTAATATGGTGGTTCATAGGGATCAAGAGGGTCATTTGCTAATTCAGCATAAGTAATATCTCTACCAAGTGGTCCATTTGTTCGCATCATATAGTCAAAACTATGTTCTTCTTCAACGACGTCTTCCACATAATATGATCCAAATTTCTTTTGTACTTCATCTGAAAAATCATAGACTGCGCATACAACACATTGTCTTTCAGTATCAAGCCTATCAAACATAGAAAGTTGACCCCTTCCAAACTGTTCCCAACATTGTGCATGTGCTTGTGCCATCAAAAAATTCATATTTCGAATTTTACATACATCTGTTTTTTCTAAAAATTCACCATCTTTAATTGCGTCATCCTTCATACATTTAACAAATTCTTTATTTTCTGGTTTTAATGTTCTTGTATTAGTGTCATATGAAAATTCTTGTTTAACATCACCAGATTCAATAAAAAAACCCTCATAACCAAAAAAATAGTATACTGTTGGACACTGAATTGGCCAAGCACCTTCACCAAATAAAGGTGTGTTAAGTTTTGAGTTTGCTATAACACTTGCTTTACATAATTCATTACTATAACTTGAATCAACTCTATCATAACCACTAATTACAAAATTTAGTAATGCTAAAAGTGAAACTACAAGTAGAATTAATCCAATTGTTGTGCTGACTGCTATGACCCCTTTTTTCATGGTAAAACTGGCTTGATATTATATATGAAAAATGATACCATTACTATAACTAAAAGTAACATCATTATTAGTACTAATAAATTATCATTTATCACAGAATCTGCCATATATAGAATATTTGTCAAAATTCTTTATATGTTTTTCGCTAGGTTATCCTATCTATTAAAGGAATACAGCATACATATTCATACTGTCTATCCATTCCTTCTGTGTTTTTATCATCGCAATTTGTACCAGATAAAACTGTATTATAACCAATATCACATTCTACTCTTTCAGTACATTCTCCACTACAAGAACTCGCACCAAAAAGAAATTTCCTAATTTGTCCACCAAAAATCGCGATTAAAACAACTAGAATAATTAGTGCAATTGCTGCTATAACAATAGTATTAATAGATAATGACTGTCCTTTTCTTGAAATAATATTTTTTATTTTCATGTGCTCACACAACATACTTTTCCTTCTTCAATTTCACCGCGAAAATCATAACAATTATATTCCCTACGTGTTCGATCATAAGTTCCACTACATTTTTCTTCAACATCATCATCGTCCATACATCTTCCACCATTAGCTCCACAAGCATCAGCGTTTTTTCTAAATTTTGACATATTTCCAACAACAACAACAATTAATAAGACCATTACAAATAGTGCAATTGCTGCTACAACAATAGTATTAATAGATAAGGATTGGGCTTTTTTTTCCATTTTAATAATATATTTGGATTTTTGCTATATAAAACTTACGATTAATTTAAACATCACAAATCATCAAAGTTACTACAATTGGTGGTGAAGGTGGAATATAATAAAATCCTGGTTGACCTTGAGGAGCACCTTTATGACATTTTTCACTTGAAAATAAATCTTCAATTTTATCAGCATAACCTTGTTTTCTAACTATTAACCTATATTCTTTTTGCCAAGTACCTAAAGTATGGTCAAGTGCATTAGATATTGTTGCATATGCATAATTACAACAATCACTAGTTGTTGAAGAACCACACAAATCATTCTTTGCCGGACTATAACAATCTTTAATAATATCTGACACAATAACGTTTTTTTCTGTTTTTGTATTCATTAATGTATTTAAAAAACTTTGAGCTAACTTTGGATTTTCGTATTTTGATTGATGAGATTCTCTAGGTCTTAAAGCTCTAATAAAAAAAAAGGATCCAGCAATAACTATTATTATTACAATAATTACTAAACCTATTATCTCTGTTTGACCTTTTTTATTTCTTGTCATTTTTATTTGTAAATTTTTAAATATATTATACCAAAGTAATCACTATTATCTACAACATCTCGTAATAATACTGGAAACTGGATAGCTTTTTCACCTGCTTCTTTTTCAGGTTTAAAATCGTAAACTTCCCATTTTTCAGGTGGAGTTGTAACATCTGGGCTAGGATCAAATTGCTCAATTTCAATTCGTATATATCCTAACATACTGTGATAATATTCTGTATCTGTAACAGCATAATCTTTAAATTTTTGGATTTTAATTAAATCATAACAATCTGGATCTAGATTATTATTGTCTGAACATTGCATTTCTGGTAAAAAATTCAAAACTTGAGATTTTTTTATTAGTTCAATTTCTTGGATTTCTGCCAACCTATTTTGTGATTGAGCTTTGTTCATTACAAGTATAACTAAAAACACAATCATAAAAACTATGAAAAGTATAAGTAGTACAAAGGTATTTTCCATTAATTGTAACTGTGCTTTTCTCGATTTTAGGATTTTCATTTTAATAAACTGTTGGACAAGATCTTTTATTTAGATCTTTATTTAAAACTGATAATTGTTCTCGTATTGTTTTTAATTGGGACACCATACTTGCATCCATTTTAGTTGACTCTGTTGCTTCTTCCATTTGTGTTAACATTGATTCTGCTTGACTATATGCATCAGGAGAACATAAAGACAATAAATCAGCTCCTCTAAGTTCACTTGCTCTATTTTTTAGCATTGTACTAAACCTATGTAATCTCTCAATTGCTTTAGCCATATTACAATTATAAGAATCAACATTATCTGCATAAATTGCAGCAAGTAATGTAGTATCATCTAAATAATATGTTGTATCTTGTTCTTCAAATTCTCCAGATTTTAATTTATAATAAGTGATTTCATTAGCTTCTTGATTAATCTTAATTACTGAAACAAATTTATTTTTCTCAACAGTGTCGTCTACATTAAATGAACTTGGATCTTCTGAAGTAAAAAATCTTATTCTATCATAATTCTCATTCTCTAAATCACTAGCATCATTAACTTCTAATACTGTTAAATGCTCAGGAAGCTCATCTCGAATAGCATTATTGCCTACTGAAACATAAGCAACACCTGGACTAGTCATGTAAATAAAATAACTAACTCTAAAAGGCATATCCCAACCTAGTGCATATGATAATATTCTGGTTTTAATAATTCTAGGACTAAAAAACGGTAGAAATCTAATTGATATTTGACTACGATCTGTTCCCTCAATTGAATAATGATTACATATTGGATTATCTGATTCAATTTCAAGATCTAGTCCAGGAAGCGATATTTCATTTTCTGTATTTTCAGATGCTTGTACACTTGTAAATATCTCATCAAAATAAGTTATTGCTTCAGAAGCTAATTGTTCTTTAGAATTTTGATTCATCTTTAAAGCAATTCCTACAAATATTGAAAGAATAACTGCTCCTGCAATACTTACATAAATCCAGTTAAATTGTACTTCTACTTGTGCTTTTTTACTCTTCATTTTTATACTTTTTCGGACTATTGAACTTTGTGAAATAGTCCTTAATTTTGCGTGTGAACCGAGCGTAACCAGTTCATCCAGTTAAATTGTACTTGTGCTTTTCTACTTCTCATTCTTCAAAATATAATTTTTAAAAAATATTTACTCACATGCTTCATTTTGAGTTAATTTTAAACATGCATGTTTTCCTGTTCCTTGAAACCAGATACCTAAACGACCTTGATTTTCTACACATACATAATCATCTAAAACATCAACATCTTCAATATAATATGCTTCAAGAACATCTCCATCTTGAATCAAAAAGATATTTTCTTCTACTTTACTTTGAATTTTGTTTTTTATGACTGAGTTTTCTGCTACACTAGATTCAATTGAACCCACATTTAAAGAATCGATAAAACATATTTCGTCATATTTGCTTGGTAAAGTAAATTCAAATAATTCTACAGACATATAACTTGTTGATGTTGAAGAAATTTGTTTTCTTAGATCTGACTCGAATTTTTCGAGTGGTGCTCCTTGAAATGTTTTCAAAATTTTAGCTATACCATTAAATCCTACAAATACAATAGCTGCAATTATAATTGCAGCCATCATATAAGTAAAAACTTGTGATGAAACTTGTGCGCGTTTAGAAGTGTGAATTTTTTTCCTCATTTTTTTCCTAACCTCTCAATTTCTTCAAATGCATCTTCTTCAGATATATCTTCAAGTCTATCAAAAACTTTGTTTGCTTTTTTCTTTTCTTGTTCTTCTTTTTCTTCAACTCTTTTTTCTGCCTTTTCTTCATCAAATTTCATGTGTGAAGAATCTTCTGCAAATTCATCAAATACCGAAGACATTTCTTTTAATTTCATCATGTCTTTTTGTTTTCTTATCTCATGATCTAGATTAGATTTATTGATAACTGGTTGAGATAGTCCTCTTTGTTGAGATTGAATTAAAGGTTGTTGCATCAAACTTCCTGGTGGTTGAACAGACATATTTTTATTTTGTGTTTCCATTGTTTTTTGAGCTGAATTAAAATTAACAAAAGGTTTTTTAGATTTACCTAAAAGAGATTTTGTGGATTTAGGAAATGGATTTTTGTATATTAAAACAAGACCTCCTCCAAGTGCAGACATTCCTAGTAAAAAGAACAAAATTGGTAAAATAAAATTTCTAGGATAATCTTCTGCATCATTTGGGTCTGTATCTTTTTCATATTCTTCAAAATCTGTAAACTCATCCCCATCGGAATCTTCATCATCTAAATCAGTTTTTAACCTATATTCTTGTAAATTAGTTAATCCATCTCCATCTTCATCAGCAGAAGCATCACTAGGATCTTTTGGATTCAAAAAAGTATATTTTAGTTCATATTTATCTGGAATTCTATCTTCATCTGTATCTGTATCATCATCAATAGGATAATCTTCTGCATCTAAAGGATTTGTTCCTTCATCAATTTCATCTTTATCTGTATATCCATCTTCGTCAGAATCATCACTGTCAATTTTTGTTCCTCGATTACATTCATCTTTATTTGTTATTCCATCATTATCATTGTCTAAATCAACATCTGTTGCATCATTAGGATCAAGTCCACATGCTGTTTCTTTTGTATCTGACAAACCATCTGCATCTGTATCAATTCTATTTGCATCACAATCCAAAATTGTAACCTCTGTACAATTATCAACACATACTTGTGCTTTTTTTCCATTACAACAATTGTCTCCTTCAGTGCATTCTAAGAATTTAACATCAAATGATTTTTTAACAATATACCCTTTGTTGTCAGATATATTATAACAAACAGTACTATCCTTTGTTATTGAGATTGGTACTAAAGAATATTTGATATATTCACAATCTCCACAACTACTGCATGATTCATTAATTAAATGATAATATTTAGGTTTACAATTACCATCTGCATCAGTGCATTCTAAATTTATGTTTACAGATAATTCAGTTAGTTGAGCTTTAACATCAATTTTCGGTGGTTCATTTGAACAAATTGGATCCTCACTTGACATTACTTTTATTTGTGTTGATTTTTTAGTTGCATAATTTCCAGCTCCATCTTTAGCTCTAACTTCAACGTAATAATTTTTTAATGGATCTAAATCAAGTCCATTAATTACATAGGATTCTTCTGTAGTAGTTGTATTAAACTTTACAATGTTTGATTCATCAACTACTGAAACTTTGTATTCTACAATATTATTTGTGTCTTGTGCAGAATAATCTGTTTTTATGTAAGAATTATTACATTGTTTAGTTTCAAAATTAACTTTATCAAAAACAGGTTTAGTTACATCAACTGTAAATTCAACTAAAGTATTAATTGTTGTAGCATCTGTGAACCTACACATTACTGGAATTTTGTAAGTTTGACTTGTTAAATTACTTCTTAAAATATAATGATTTTTTTGATTTTCTTGAGGAAATTTATTCAAATATTGAGGTGCCACACCTTCTTCATAAGTATTATCATAATAACATGTTGAAACTTTATTTGTTACAACTTTAACTTGTGTTGAATCAACATTAATAAATCCTGAAGGTGAAGTTTCATTAACATCACTACCAACAGATAAATCAACTGAAAATGAAATTTCTTTTACAACCTTTCCTTCTGCTTTATTCATACATGCTGCAAAAAACAAATAGTCTTTTCTATCTTCAATTTTGGGATTTGTATTTTTTGTTAATGTTAAAATTGTTTTTTTATTAAATTCAGATTCATTAATATCGTCATACATCTCTTCAATTTGAGACATATTCGAATCATAAGGTAAAAACCTACACGCAGTATCATCATCTGTTTCTGCAACTAAATCTACTTCCAAACTTTCAATAACTGGATTAGGATCTGCATATGCAGCTAGCATCAAAGGTTCAGAATTATCAACACTTAACATGAAATGTGCTGGAAAACCATCATTAGCATATGGTTGAGATGAACCATCATCAAGCTGACAAAAAATATAAACTGGAGTTTCAACATACGATGCTGAAGGAAAATTATCTTTTGTATGTGTGTATCCGTCACTTGTTGCTAAAAATTGATTAGAATTATCAATCCCCTCATATGTTTTTGTTGATTCTGTACTGTATTTACATAAAGACTTATTATTTGTTTCAACAACTAAATCAAATGGGGACGCTGCAGACACTCCAAATGTTGGCGCAATTAAATCAATTTCAATTAAACTTCCTGTTGGAACAGAATTTGCGTCAACTGGATTTGTCCCATACTGATGTTCTACTCCGTCACTATAACCATCATTATCAGAGTCTACTTGATTAGGATTACTTCCTAAATCTTCTTCTAAAGAATTAATTAAATTATCCTCGTCTGGATCTCCATTTCCTGTTTGAAGTAAATTTCCAAAATGTGCTCCTTCCCATGAATCTTCTAGTCCATCACCATCAGAGTCATCAGCAAAAACAAGTATGGAAAATAGAGAAAAAATTACTATAACTAGAATAAATTTCCATAATTTCAGTTTCTTCACAGTTTCACCAGCTTTTTTTATGTTATTAAAGAAGATTAAGAGTTTATATAATTTTCCTAATATCCTCTCATAGACAACTCAAAAAAATTTGGATTAAAACTAGAAAGTAAAAGTTTATAAGATTAAATTCAATCTTACTTAATTGGTGTTAATTATGACATATGAAGAAATTTCAAAAATATCTGAAAATACATTTAACAAAAGAAGAGCTATTGATTCTCTAAGAGAAGAACTTGAAGCTGTTGATTTGTATCATCAAAGAGCAGATGCAACTAAAGATGAAACATTAAAAAAAATCATGATCCATAATGCTAACGAAGAAAAAGAACATGCTGCAATGTTAATTGAATGGCTTAGAAGAAATGATAAAGATTTTGAAAAAGAATTAAAGGAATATTTATTTAGTGATAAAGAAATCAATCATTAATCATGAAACAAGTTACCAAATTTTATTTAACTTCTTTTTTAAAAAATCAAACATATTTTACTCCAATTTTAATCTTATTTTTACAACTCCACCATCTTAATTTTAAAGAAATTTTTTGGATATTTACAATTGGATCTATTTTTAGTTTAATTATCGAAATTCCTACGGGAATTTTTGCGGATTTATATGGAAAAAGAAGAAGTATAATTATTTCAAAATTTGGTATATTTTTATCATATGTTTTATTTGGTTTTTCAAATAATTTTTGGATGTTTTTACTTTCACAATTATTATACGAACTAGGTAATTCTTTTAGAACAGGAACAGAAACTGCATATGCTTTTGATTACTTAAAACAAAATCCAAAAAACCCAACATATACTGAGGTAAAAGGAAAACAAAAATATTATGCAAGAATTTCAGAATCTTTAGCTGCATTAGTTGGTGGTTTTTTAGCAAAATCTTTTGGATATAATATTGTTTTTTTTATTGCTGCAGTTCCAGCATTATTTAATTATTTTCTTTCAATAACTTGGGTAAAAATTAAAGAACATTCTCATAAAGAAAATAATTTAAAAGGTTCTTTTAAACATGGAATAAGTTCAATAAAACAAATATCAAAAAATAAATCACTCTTTAAAATTACAGCAAATATAATGGTCTTTGCAGCTATTGTTGCTGCACTAAGTAAATTTATTCAACCATACATGATTGACGCCAAAGTTCCTATAGAAATGTTTGGAATAATTTATTCAATTGCTTTAGGTTTAGCTGCTGTTGTAGTAAGGTATTCACATTTAATTGAAAAAAAGTTTGGAACAATTAAAACAATTAATTTAATGTCAATAATTGGAATTATTCCATTATTTGTTTTAGGTTTAGGTCATGTTTCAATTGTTGGTGTAATTTTATTTTTTGTTGTGATAATTATTGAAAACATTAGATCACCAATAGCAAATAATGAATTTCATAATTTAGTTCATTCTAAACAAAGAGCTACTTTAGGATCAATTTTAGAATTATCTAAATCACTAGGAAAAATTGTAATATTACCTATTATGGGATATTTTGCTGACTTGTTTTCTATTTATATGGCAATATTAATGCTAGGAATTATTCTAATATTTAATTCAGTATTTTTCTATGTCAAAAAAGTTTGATAAAACAATTCAAACTTCTTTTGATCATGATCTGAATTTTATTTCTGACATATTAGAAAAAGTGCAAAAATTTAATCTCCTTTTTTTATATAATTGTAAGCTTGAGGACAAGCTGCAATATTTGGGTCCCAGTCCCATCCATCTCCCATTGGATTACATGTATCTAACCCTTTGACAGTTGCTGTATCACAATCACATTGCCCAGAATCTTTACATAAAGAAGTACATTCCCATTTTTGTTTAGCAAGTATTTGTTTTGATCCTCTTATACTACAACAACCAACTTGACATTCTTCTAATTGATTACAAAAATCAGCATCTGAAACAAGTGTCCATCCTTTTTCAGGATCACATTCACTTTCTAAAATATCTTGACATGTTCCATCATGATTTGCGCAGCAAACGATTTTTCCTATTGTTGATGCTGAGTGATCGGCGGGACTTGGTTCATCAAAAGCAAAGGATTCACAGATGCTTTGTTCAACATCATGACAACCAGACCCTGCAAGAGGATAAGACTTATCACAATATCCAACAGGCTCAATTCTTATAGGACCTTCCTCAATATCATAATATGGAACACATTCTCCTTTGTGATCAACATGCCACTTCATAACGGCATACTCAATACAGCCATCTTTCAGTGGTTCACAACTATAGTCATTCGGACCTGGTCCAGTGTACACTGCTTGTTTTTTATAACAATATTTTAAACAATGATCTTCTAATTGAGGTGGACTTGCAGGCTTGTTGAATTTCCAGTAATTTCCTCCATCTTCTCCTCCGCAGGTTTCACGAGAGTCTCCACAAAGAGGTAACCCTTTTTCACACTGAACAGGTCTAAAGGAAATAACATCATTTAACCTACCAAAACCTTGCTCAAGAATAGGTGAATCAGGATATCTTAATGGAGCTGGAAATTTTGCTCCGATTGGAAAATCCATTTGATCTCCAACTTTTAAGATAATCACATCTCCCACATCTTCTTCAGTTGTGCCAGAAGATTTGTAGTATTGATTATTACCACAAGCACCTAACATTTTAGTCCAAGAGGGTCCCTTATCTCTTGAGTCCGGTTCATTATGAAATTTTATTTCCTCAATTACAGGGCATTCATAATAAACATCGCCACCAACTAAACTTTTTACATTTTTTTCAACATTTTTAACTATCAACAAATCCCCTCGACTATACCACTGATACCATTGTGGATTTGTAAAAGGAAAATCAGGTGTGTACATATCATCTTCATCTGGATCAAAAAATTGCCCAATTGTTTGGAAATTAGGACAATACCAAGTTATTGGATCTCCTGCAATGACTTTTGCAGGTTCAAAATAAACAGTACTCGCATCCGCAGGTCTATTCTCTCTTAAAAAATAAAATGTGTAGTATTCAGGTTCTGGATTATAATCGTCTCCTCTATTATACATTAATTGCCAGTCAAAAGATCTATCTATAACATAAATCATGTCATAATCATATTTAGGCGGACCTTTTGCGTCTTCTAATCTATAAACTTCACCAATTGTTTCCCCTAGATCATCTTTCATCTTATAATCCATAATATTATCTAAAGTTGTTGTATCTTTCTCAATTAACTTTTGAATAAACAAATATAGTCGTTTAAAACTATAATCAATATCAACAAAAAATTCATCATAAACATATCTTATTCCCGATTTATCAACTGTTACATTATAATAAACTCTAGCTGTTACATCATTTTCATTTACTTTTATTGTAACTCTAGGATATCCTGGTTGAACCTCAATATCATAACCTCTTCTTTCAAAATCTGTAAAATCAAGCATTGAAGGAAAATGAACCGCAGTAAAATTTGACAATTGATATTCAATTGATTTAGGGTGAGACATACCTGTTATAACTGGAAAAGGTGTATTTGAACCATACAAATATCCACTTGCTTTTTCTAGTCCATAATGAGGATAAGCATAAGGTTGTTGCAAAGGTTCTTTACTCGCATGTGTTACCATATCAGGTTCATCAAATCTTGATTCATTAATTCCAACACCAACTCTCTGATGCAAATAAGGAGTATTTTCTAAATATTTAGGATAATTCAAATAATCATATGTTCCTGATTGATTACACATTCTATGCTCTTTTGTATAAACTGGATCTTCTTGTTTACAATAAGGCCATGTTGTTTCATACATTACTCCACCTTGTTTTCCTAAAATAAAAAGTCCATCAATCATTAAATCTCTAATTACATTTTCAATATAAATTTTAACTGGAGTTATTTCTTTTAGATTTGTGTCTTGAGAAACTCTAATTTCATCAATTCTTGCTTTGTTTGTTGAAAAAAACATAAATCCAGCAACAACTAGAATTATTATAATTAAAATAACAAAAATTGTTACTTGAGATTTTTTACGCATGAAAAAAATAGAAATTAATAGGTTTATTAAGTTTTCTTTATAATCTCTAACACAAAAATTTAATAACTTAAATTATTACAATATTTTACATTCATGAAAAAAGGGCAGGTGAGCATCCAATTTAATTGGATATATATTTTAATTATTGGAGGGATAATTCTATTAGCAGGTATTTCTATAGTTCCTAAATTAAAAAGAACTGCAACTGAATCATATGTTACTGATGTTAAGACATATACTGATTTAATTTTAAAAACAACTCAATTAAATGTCCAATCTGAAAATTTAGTAGAACTCGGTGGAGCAAGATTTGAATTTACCTGTGGTTATTACACTATTGAAGAATCAGAAATAGGACACGTTGAAATTAGAGATGTAATTTTTTCTCCAGATACGATTTCAGGAAAAATGTTAGGGTATAGTAAGTATTTTCAGCTTCCATTTAAATCTGAATTTTTTACTTATATTACAAGTAATCAAGTTAAATATGTATTAAAAGATTCACCGGAAATGGCAGCTCTTAATACTAGTCTTCCTTCAAATATTGATAAAACTACAGTCAGAAATTATCGAGAAATTGATAATGAAAATTATGATAAAATTCGGTATATAACCTTTGAAGAGAATCCTAGAGTATCTCAACTTGGAAGTTTAAAAAATATTGATGATAAAGATGTAAGTTTAGTTCAAATTACACCTATTGACCCAGGATTTAAATCCTGGGTCAATAGGTGT
>Ga0209045_1000245_pt1 | contig 68228 bp, 48 predicted proteins | sample SaaInlLV_10m_DNA_4_FD_184664 | JGI IMG/M metagenome (GOLD analysis project Ga0209045, IMG submission 184664) | Marine microbial communities from expanding oxygen minimum zones in the Saanich Inlet - Saanich Inlet SI072_LV_200m_DNA (SPAdes) (version 2) | ecosystem: Environmental > Aquatic >...
AAAGCTGGAAAAAGCAGAGATCGCACGCAACTATAGTGCGCCAGACGAGCGTGGTATCGACAAGGAGAAGTTCCTATGACCACGCGGCAAGCAGGTTACGGAATCCAACCGAATTCTGCGCTCGAAGAGACCGTTGCGACCGCCTATATCGCCGCCAGGGTGGATATCCAGAAAGCCCGTCTGGCTTTTGAGCAGGCCGGTTACCCCCTCGCCGGCCTGACATTCCCCGTCTTTGCGGCAGAGAACCTCTTCGGTCCCGCCGGAGCCAAACCGGCCGGCTCCTCATTCGGCATCGTCCACATCGCGGATGACCACTCGCGCATCACCCTCTTCGAACGCGGTCGCCTGGTGCTCACCCGCAGCGTACGCTCCGGAATCACGACATTGGTTGACGCTCTGAGCGAAGATCCCTCCGCCCCGCTCAGCCCGGATCAAGCTCGGTCCGCGCTGCTCAGCGTCGTCTCAGAAACCGATGGCGACGCCCCCTCGGTGCCTGCGCCCTGTGGGCGTGACGAGGTCCTGTCGCTGCTCCGCCCCGCGTTGCAGCGTCTGGCCCGACAGGTCGAGCGAACGCTTGCGTTCTACTCTGTGGAGTCCCAAACGCCGCGTGTCGAGCATCTCTACGTCACCGGAGTCCTCGCCCCGTGTCACGATATCACCGCCTACGTCGCAGAGCAGATCAACGCAACAGTCCACCCCCTGGAGCCCTTCGAGCAGCTCGATCTGGCGCCTGGAGTCCAGGCGCCACCGGAACTTCAAGAGCGGACAGCCTACGCCTTGCCATTGGGGTTGGCTCTGTCCCAATGGGAGCGGACGCCGAATCTCCTGTACACCCATCAGGACCGCGAGAAACATGAATACCGGAAACGATTCCAGAAGTGCTGCTTTCTTGTCTTCCTGCTACTCCTGGCGGCAGCGGCAGCGGTTGATCACTGGCAACGTGGACTGGCAGAAAAGCGACACGCATACCTCACCAGCATCCTGAGTCAGTTGGCCGACACAGACGAACCGATTACAAACGACCGGATCGAGGCGATGTTGACAATGGCCAGGCAGGAACTCGACACGAGGAAGCGTGTGGCAAAGCGCAGCCTCGCCCTCGCGGTCTTCGCCGAGCTGTCACAGAAGACTCCTGAGCATGTCAGGCTCCTCACCGCGGTACTTGACCTCGGCCACCCTCCACTTCCCACCACCACACCCGGGAGTGCCGCCGCCGGCCCGTCGCCTGCGAACGGCAAAGAGCCGGCTCCGCCGACGCTGGTTCTCACCGGGTATGTGACCGGACAGAGCGAACTGCTCGAATCACGCTTAGTCCAATACATCATCGGACTGGAAAACTCCCCGCTCCTGAACCAGCTCTCCCTGAAGACCAGCCAGACGGAGTCTTACACGAGCGGCGATGTGCTCTATTTCTCCCTTCGAGCGGGTATCGCCGCCCCAAGGCCCCAGGGCGACACGCAAAGCGCGGGCGCGGGGAAGTGACCCGCGCCCACCGAGCCGTCGCCGGATAGAAAGGACATGGACCGAACAACGATGGCTTCTGCGGAAAACACAAACCGACAACGACTCCCTGCCGCACTGGTGATGGTGTATGTCTGCATCGTGTTGGCCTTCTGCGCGGCTCGGGTGTATCCCGCGTTCAGACGTCGCCATCAGATCGACAGAGACATCCGGAAGACGGCTCTGGAACTGGAAGAGCAGAAACTCCTGCTGCCCGCCTATGCGACACTCCTGCCCCTGACGGCGAGCCGCCCGAAGGAAGGGAGATCGCCCTTCCTCGGACGACTTCCCTACACAGAAATTCCCTCATCGCAAACGCAGCTCAGACAGCTGGGAGAAACCGCCGGGCTGCGGACCCTGGCCATCGCTCCCCGAGCGGAGTCCCTGGTCAGCGGCGCCAAGCACATTGAGATGGAGTGGCGCCTGGAGGGAGACATAAAGGACCTGCAGGGAGTTCTGGCCGGTCTCGCTGACCTCGACTATGTCGAACACGTGGGACGGGTTCGGATTCAGCAGTCCGAGCACGATATTCAGTACCACTTGAGCATCTGGCTCGCGCTGCAATGAGCAGGCGCCAGCCTTGAGGACGACAGAAGACAGCTGGAGTAGGACGTGTCGAAACGTGAGCAATTCCTCCTGATCGGAGCCTGCGCGGCAGCACTCTACGGCCTCTACGCCACGCTGGTTCCGCCCTCGGCAGGAGGCCATTCTGTCACCGACCAGGCGCACTTGGCGCAGCTCAAGGCGTTTACTGCCGACGTCGATCTCCAGGTCACGATCCGGAAGCCTACTCGATTCGAAGAGATGCTTCTCAAGCTCAGCGCAACCCGATGGGAGAAGGACCCCTTCCACCACGGACGCCTTCCTGGGGAAGATGTCACGGAGCCGGACGAAACGACCGCGACAGCCGCCGAGCCCCCGCCCCTCACAGAGCCAGTTCAACCGCAAATCAAAGTGACCTACTCCGGGTACCTGGCCGCAGGACCCCGAAGACTGGCAATTGTCAATGGCGTCCAATACGCCGAGGGAGAGAACCTGCTCACCGCTCCGTTCGCCGTGGAGAAGATCACGCCGGAGATGCTGACGCTGCTCAACCAGGCCGGAGATGTACGACTCGAGATCCCTTTGGAGAGTGATCGAGACTCGACTGTACGTAGAGAGTGAGTGGAGACAACCACGTGCGGCAGAATATGACAAACCAAACGGCAAAGCTCAGGTCGCCCTGTTCGCTCAAGAACCTGCGGGGGGTGACCGGGGGACTCCTCCTGCCGGCCCTGCTCATGGTCAGCGGCTGTGCGACCCGGAAGCAGGACTCGGTCCGGGACTCAGTGGTCGACGGGTGGCGGCGCACGGCGGAGGCGCCTGCCTCCCTCCCGCGCGGGCCGAGCGTCCGCCCGGCGGCCCCCCTTCCTCAGCCGGGAGTCCCGACGCTCCCCGAGCCTCAACCTGAACCGACGCCGGGCAATGCAAACGGATGCCCGTTGCCAACCACACCAATTTCCCTGGCTCTGCACAATGTCGACGTGCCAACGTTGGTGGAGGCAATGGGAAAACTCGTCGACCTCGTGGTCCTGGCCAGAAGAGACGCGAGTGAGGAGGACGACGTAGACCAGCCCAACGGCATCGTCAGCGTCAGTGCTGACAACATCCCCTGGGACGAGCTCTTCCTGGGCTTCCTTAAGACACATGGCCTGCGACACGAATGGACTGGGGAGAAGCTCATCCGAGTCATGACCCTTGAGGAGATGAAGCGGGACTCTGACCTGGAGACCTTCGAACGCGAACTGGCCCAACGCAAAGCAGACTGGGCCAAAGCGCGCCAACCCCTGCAGACCCACGTGATACAGACTCACTACCTGAATGTGGGCACGGCTGAGGACGCAGCGGAGCTTCAGAAGACCCTGACCGAACTTCTGACGCCGAATCCCATCGCCCTGCTTGAAGGCGGGATGGCGGGACCAGCCTCAAAGCTGGGGATGGTGACCGTTGACGCCCGCAATGGTCTGGTCATCCTCCGCGCCGCTCCCGACGATGCCGGTGCCATCCGGGAAGTCATCAACACCCTCGACCAACCGCCATGTCAGGTACTGATCCGAGCCCACATCGTGGAAACGAGCCGCGATACGGCCCGCAAGCTCGGCGTGCAATGGGGAGGACTGCTGGAGATGGGCGAAAGCTGGCTGACCCCCGGAGCCAATGCGGGGGACATTCTGGGGTCGGGGATCGACACGGCCATTGCCCCGACCGCAGGCCAGGCGGCCAACTTCCCCGCCAACTTGGGAGTGGGAGCCACCCCATCCGCACTGACGTTGGGATTGGCCACGCAAAGCGTCGGACACTATATCCTGAACGTCCAACTGTCGGCGCTTGAGGAAGATGGAGAGCTGACCATCATCTCCGAGCCCAAGATCACGACCATAGACAATCAGACCGCCTTCATCGAGAGCGGGAGGGAGGTCCCGTACCAGGTCGTGACCGGAGTTGGTACCGATCGTGACACAACCACTGAGTGGAAGAAGGCCGTTCTGCGGCTGGAGGTCACCCCAAAGGTCATTGACAACACCGCTTTGACGCTGAAGATCTCAACGAATAAGGACGAGCTGGATTTCAGTCGGGCAACAGACGCCAACCCGAACCCAATCGTGATTACCAAACGGGCCGAAACGAATGTGACCATCGCGAACGGCGCCACGACGATAATCGGAGGACTGGTAAAGCACTCGACCGATGGCGCAAATACCGGTGTTCCATGGCTGATGGACGTGCCCTTCCTCGGTCGCCTGTTCGGCTCGCAGAGCCGGAGCACAAGCGATGAGGAGATCCTGATATTCATCACCCCGATTATCCTGGGACCGGGCGAGAACACTGCTCAGGACCGCAGCCAAGGCGCCCGGGGCTCTTCTGCCCTACAGCCCGCAACGCCCGTTGGGACCGACCAACCGGAAGGAGACCTCAAGTGAGCGTTCGGAAGCGTCTGGGAGATATGCTGATCGAGGCGGAGTTCCTGAACCAGGAACAGCTCGACAGGGCGCTTGAAGACAAGGGCCGGACGGGCCTCAAGCTCGGCCAGTTCCTGATCCGTGAGGGGATTGTCCGCGAGGAACAGATCGTCGATGCCCTAGGCGAACAACTGGGGCTCCAACGCTACTTCCCGGACAAGTTCCCAATCGACGTCGGCCTGACCAGCGTCATCCCCGCTGACGTCGCCCGCAAGTACGAAGTAGCCCCTCTGCAGAGGAAAGCACACGTCCTGATGATCGCGATGGCGGACCCCACGGATATCAACGCACTTGATGCGATTGAGGAGTTCACCAACTGCGAGGCGGAACCGGTCATCTGCATGGAAAGTGAGATGAACGAACTGCTCAGCAGCCTCTACGGCGTGAGCAGCGGCGAACAGGAAGACGCCTTGGATCTGGAACATATGGAGTTCGGAACCGATGTGGACGATGCCCCGCAGAGCGATGATGCCGGGGTAGACTCCCTGGTCGACCTGGCCGAAGGCGCGCCGGTTGTGCGCATGGTCAACTGGGTGATCGCTCAAGCTGTCCGCGAGGGTGCGAGCGACATACACATCAGCCCTGAACGCCACTACATCCAGTTGCGCTTCCGGGTCGATGGCCGCCTGAGAGAGATGCCCGCGCCCCCCAAACGGATGGGCCTGTCCATCGTGTCCCGCGTCAAGATCCTCTCCGGGATGGATATCTCGATTACACGCGTCCCTCAGGATGGCCGATTTACAGTCAAGGTCGACGGCCGAGAGATCAACATCCGGGCATCAGCCATGCCCACCGTCAACGGCGAGAATATTGTCCTCCGACTTCTGGACATGAGTGCGGCCTTCTACTCTCTCGACACGCTGGGGATCTGTGACAAGGACCGACAGCGCCTTGAGGCGATGATTGCCAAACCATATGGGATGATCCTCAGCACAGGCCCGACGGGAAGCGGGAAGACGACGACGCTCTACTCCATCCTTCGCAAGCTCAACCAACCCGATGTCAATATCATCACCGTGGAAGATCCGGTGGAATACCGCCTGGAGAAAATCAGGCAGGTGCAGCTGAATTCCCGAGCCGGCATGACGTTCGCAAGTGGTCTTCGAGCCATCCTGCGGCAGGATCCCGACGTGATCATGGTCGGGGAGATCCGCGATGCGGAGACCGCAACTATCGCCGTGCAGGCTGCTCTCACCGGCCACCGCGTATTGAGCACGGTCCACACAAACAACGCCGCCGGGGTCATCACTCGGCTCATTGACATGGGGGTCGAACCGGTGCTGGTGGCCTCCGTGCTTCTGGTCGCTGTGGCTCAACGCCTCGTGCGCCGGGTCTGCCCGCACTGTCGGGAGCAGTACACGCCTCCTCCTGAGAAGCTGGCGTTCTGGGGCTTGAGTGCGAGTGACGGAGGAGAGTTCTACAAGAGCGTCGGCTGCCACCTCTGCATGCATACCGGCTATCGCGGACGTGTCGGCGTGTACGAGGTACTGGTTATCGATGGTCTGATTCAGGAGCTGATACTGAAGCGTCAGTCAACTCACGAGATCGCCCAGGCAGCCCAGGAATCAGGCGGCCTGCGAAATCTGAAAGAGGACGCACTCGACAAAGCCCGGAGGGGAATTACCACCCTGGACGAAGCGGCAACGGTCGTCATTGCGTGAGCCCATGGAATTCGCGTACACAGCACTGGATCAGAAGGGCGCCACCGTCTCGGGCAGCCTGAGCGCGGAGACGGAAGCGGCGGCAAATGAGCAACTCGCAAGCCGCGGGCTGATCCCCCTTTCGGTCACACCCCATGCTTCCGCGACCGGCAACAGCGGTCTCCGTGCCCTCCAGCTACGACTGACTCGCGTCAAAGCTCCTGAATTGATCATCTTCACTAAGCAGTTCGCCACCATGCTGCGCGCCGGCGTTCCCATGCTTCGGATCGTTGAGATTCTCGAGAGCCAGACGGAGAATATCCGGCTCAGGGCTACCGTCCACAGCATCGGCGAGGATGTTCGGCAGGGCACAAGACTCCATGCGGCTTTCGAGAAACACCCGGCGGCGTTTTCAGCCCTCTATTGCAGCATGATTGAGGCTGGCGAGACCAGCGGTTCGCTCCCGGAGGTCCTCGATCGGCTGACCTACATCGTCGACCATGAACACCGGGTGCGTGCCGACGTGCGCAATGCCCTCCAGTACCCCCTCACCGTGGTCGTCGCCCTGGGCATCGCCTTTGTCGTGCTCCTCACGTTTGTCGTCCCCAAGTTCGCGAGGCTTTTCACCCAGGCCGGGCTTGTGCTCCCGCTGCCGACCCGCATATGTTTGTTCCTGAGCGGCCTCATCGTGCACCACTGGTTTCTCTGCATCCTTGCCGCTGCCGGCTTGTGCGCAGCCGTTGTCGCCTACTCAAAGACAAAGCGAGGCAGAGTCTTCTGCGACGCCCTCCCGATGCGATTGCCAGTGATTGGACCGGTCCTGCGCAAAGCGGCAATCGCCCGATTCGCCAGCATCTTCGCCATCCTGCAAGCCAGTGGAGTCCCCATCCTCGAATCCATCCGGGTGCTCTGCGGAACAGTGGGTAATGCCGCAATATCCGAGCAACTGGAAGACGCAACGCGACTCTTTGAGGAGGGCCGCGGGATCGCGGAACCGCTCGCGACCGTCACCTTCTTCACCCCGATGCTCATCAATATGGTCGCGGTCGGAGAAGAATCCGGAAACCTGGAGGAAATGCTCAAAGAAGTGGCCACCCATTACGACGTGGAGGTGGAATACGCCATCAAGAAACTCACGGGCGCCATTGCCCCAATGCTGACCGTTGGCCTCGCCTTCATTGTCGGGTTCTTCGCCCTGGCCATCTACCTCCCCATGTGGGACCTCGCAAAGTTGATCAAATGAGCAATAGACCAGACGGTAGGTCGTCTACGCGCAGGGGATTGGCACGGCAGATGCTATAACCGGGGATAACGACCGGCTGATACCACTCGGAGCCAGTTAACAGGAACACAAGTGTAAACATGTATGTCATAGTTGAGGCAGGAAAGTAGTGAAAGCACAGGCTCAGAGGAGGACGTCCAATCAAGGGGAAGTGAACAGGACACGAGAATGACAGCGATTCGCGAAGTACATTAGAACGGTTAGCAGACGCTCGGAACGAACAGGTCGCCCGAAACGGAACCTAGTGAGGAGAAACACAGATGAAGCGAGTTATCAAGAAGCAAGCGTTCACCTTGGTCGAGATTATCGCCGTGCTGGTTATCATCGGCATCATGGCGGCAGTTGCGGCTCCCAAATTTGTCAGCATGGCGGCAGAAGCTCGCAACAAGGCCGCGCTGGCCGGTGTGGCCGAGGCTAAGGCCTCGTTGGCAGTGGCCTATGCGAAGGCGTACCTCAGCAATTCAGGCCAACCCACTCGGGCACAGGTCTACACAGCCTCCGGCATGGCGGCCGGCGATGTCACCTTCGGGGACGTTGTGGTAACGCTTGCTGACCATGCCAACGGTGACGACGTCACCGTCACCACCAAATCAGTGTCCGGCACAGCCGTGGGCACCCCTGTTGCCTCTACGTGGGAACTGCCAAGCAATTAGTGATGTCGGCAGTACCACGCAACCCGGCAGACATGACGGGCACGTGGATTTCAGAAGGGCTGGACACAGAAACGTGTCCAGCCCTTTCTGCTCCAGGAGATGCTCAGTGATGAAACGAGCAACCGCAGCATTCACATTGGTAGAGGCCATTGCCGTATTGCTCTTGATCGGTGTACTGACAGCGGTGGCCGTATCACGTCTGCAGGATACGGGTGCCAATGCAGTTGCCGAAGCAGACATCCTCGAGGCTCACCTCCGACACGCCCAGCAACTCGCGATGGCCGATGACACCGCAACCTGGGGCTTGAGTGTCGCGTCAGGATCCTACACGCTCCTCAAAGATGGAGCCGCTGCCGCCAGAGCCCTGCCTGGAGAAGCATCCTCGACGCACACACTCGACAATACCAGCGTGACCTCGGGAGCGGGAACTGTGACATTTGACAACCTTGGGAGCCCTGGCACGGCCACGCTCACAATCATTGTGGGGAACACCCACACGGTCACCATCACCAGGAATACCGGCTACATACCGTGAACATCGGCAGGCACACCTCCTCCAGACAGGCTATGACTTTGCTTGAGCTGGTCATCACGCTCACGCTGGTGGGTATCGTGGGTGCAGCCCTTGTGCCCTACTTTGGGACAGCCCTCGAGCAAAGCGCAGCCCCGACTTCTGTTCTCAGCCAGTCCCTCGTGCTCAGCCAGGCCATGGGCCGGATCGCCGGCGACGCGTCCACGACATACAGCGGTGACCTCCCGGGGCTCAAGACTGCTGTCGGCGCAGAAGGCACGAGCCAGAACAACGGCTACGGAAACTACACAGTCACTGCCAACCGGTACATCGTGTTCACTGCCGGAACCGAAGTGACTGCGGTTCCACCGGTGGACCCGGAGGACCTCCTCAGAGTGACAATCAGCGATAGTACCGGCCTCGAACTGACGGCCCTGTTCAAGTGATGACAACGACACAGAGCCAACGGAATAGCTCCGAGCGAAACAGATGCCACCTTTTCAGCTTGGTTGAGCTCGTGTCTGTGCTGGCAGTCGTGGGGATCCTTGCCGCAATTGCGGGGACGAGCTTCGCGATTATGGCCCAGGGCTTCTCCACGGCAAGAGACAACAGCGATACCGCCCAGAAGGCTCAGCTGGCCATGACTCGGCTTGAGAAGGAGTTCACCTTTGTGACAGCCCAGCCGGCCCTGGCAGGAGGTGGGACGTCAGCGACCTACACGACCGAGTACCCGGGCGAGACGTCGGCAGCGCGAACGGTCTCATGGAACGGCACAGTGGGGGCTCCCCTCCTCCTTGACGCCGACATCCTGATCGACAGCATCCAGTCGTTCACGGTAACGAACACCGGGCCAAACGTGATTGAGGTGAGCCTCACGGTTGATGTTGCCGGAGGACTGACCTTCACTACCGCCATCTACCATGAATAGATCACACCACACAAGAAGGAACTCCTCGCGGGCAATCCGCCCTGCCCCCCGGGGCCGGACCTCATCCGTGTTACCGGTGCTCGCGGAGCGGGGCGTCGCTTTGGTCTCCTTGGTGGTCGCCCTGACGCTCATGGCCGTCCTCGGGACCGCCGTGCTTTCCTTCCTCAGCATCGGCACCCAAAACCAGCTCCTCGCCAACAGCTCCGAGCGTGCCCTCCTTCTAGCCCAATCCGGAACACGACTGGTCGGCAGCGTCACAGTGGACACGACCGAAACACTGACGATGGCCAATGGCGACCAGATCGTGATCGACCGCACAGTCAGCCCAAATACATCGACAGGAAAGGTGGCCATCGATACGCCTTTCAAGGCAATCCGAGTCTGCACCGCCAACCCCGCGGCCGCGATCGTTGACCAGATCGACGACCTGCAGTTCGATGAGGACGGCGACGCCACTCTCGATGAAACCTGGCAAGAGGAAACGGGCACTGGCGAGATCCGATCGACCGGACCGTCGGACGGGGAACCCGCCGTACGCGTCAAAGGAGAGGAGGTCCTCCTCAGCGTGCTCTGGCAGGACAAAGACTGGCTGGACTTCGAACAGGTCTGGGAAGCTGCCGGACAGCTCCTCAGCTACGAGCTCCAAGTCAAGACAAAAGTCCTGATTCAGGGCAACATGGGCGAACACTACCTGATCGGGCTGTCGTTCCGCCTGAATGCAACCAGTGAAAGCTCCTATGGCATCTCCTTCTTCAGCTCCGAATCCGGCAGCACTCCTGACTGGCTGAGCACCGCGAACGGACTTGCGCCGCTGCGCCAGGATGGCCTGCATCTCGTTCTCTGGGAAAAGACCAACGGCGGCCCCATCACCGTGCTCGACTCCAAAAAGATGCAGGCCGGTGACGGGGTCCTCGATGGCACGGATGTCAAGGACTGGTCAACTATCGTTGTTCGTGTGGAAGAGCAACTGTCCGGCCCCGGAGGCACCCGGGAGAATCACATCTCAGCGTTTGTCCAGGGAACAACGCTCTATCCGCGGAACGCGGACGTCGACTGGGACCACGGAACCTTCAACACCGTCGTTTGGCAAAGCGAGGGCGACACAACCGTGACCGATGCCACACACACCACCGAGAACTTCGATACACGACCGGCTGAAATCGGCGTCCACGCGTTCTACGACGCCCCCGCTAACAACCAACAGATGTTCGACGATTTCCGCATGCACATCATCGAATGACCCTATCCTCTCACCCCCTTTCCCGCTCCTCTCTATTGACATAATGGAATACTTCCACTATATACCGTGAGTGACGGATCATACCGACGACAACGGCGTGGTGAAAGCGTGGCAGACCAGAGCCTCATCAAGCGAATCAACCGAGCTCGGATCATGAACGTGATCCGCCTGCATTCGCCGGTTCCGCGTGCGGACATCGCGGACTTGACCTCACTGGACCGGAAGAGCGTCACGAATCTGGTCAACGAGCTCTTGGCTGAAGGCCTGGTGCTTGAGGCAGGCAAGCGCAGCACGGGGAAGGGACGCCCACTGACCCTGCTTGAGTTCGACCGAACCGGGCACTGGACGCTCGGGATTGCCCTGTCGGGAAACGATGTTGTCGGGGAGCTGGTCGATCTGTACGGCAACTGCGTAGCCATGGAACGCATCGCCTACCCCCTCGGCGCTGCCCGGGCCGACGTCTTGGGCGCAACCCGTGAAGTCGCGCGTCGGCTCAAAACATCGGCCGGCGACCGCCTCGGCGGGACAGCCCTTGCCGTGCCGGGGATTCTCGACCTGAACACCGGTGTCATGCGCCACTCGGTAAATCTGCCGTCCCTGGATGGTGTCGATCTGCGCAGCGAACTGCAGGACACCTTGGGAAGTAACTTCGCGTTCGAGGAGAGTTCCCGGGCCAAAGCTCTGGCCGAGAAGTGGTTCGGTCTGGCAAAATGCGAACCGGACTTTGTCTGCATTGATGTGGGCCCGGGAGTCGGCGCCGGAATCGTCCAGGGCCGCCGAGTCTTCTCCCATGGGCTCGGCTATGTCGGTGAAATCGGTCATGTCATCATCGAGCGCGACGGTCGCCTGTGTCGATGCGGACACCGCGGTTGCCTCGAAGCGTACGTGTCGGACGAAGCCCTGCTGCGCGAACTGAATGGGCAGGCCCCCAGCCGGGAAGAGGGGTTGGAAGGACTCGACCCGGGAAATGAGAGTATCCAGCGCGTGCTCGCCCGAGCCGGCTACAGGCTGGGCTTTGCGCTCTCATACCTGGTCAATATCGTGTGTCCACCACTGATCGTCATCAACGGTGGGCTGATGCGCTTTCGCGAACAGGTTCTCCCGGGAATCCAGCGTGGGCTTCAGGAGGGCGCTCTCCCGGAATGCCTCGAGCGAACTCGAGTTGCGGCATCCCCACTCGTCCACGCCGCCGCTCTCGGGGCGGCCGCGTGTGCCCTGTCGCGCCTGTTCGAAATCGAGGGGCATCTCTACGTCTAGCCGGGGCCCTGGCACCGGAGTCGTTTGTGTTTGTGTGAACCGGAGTTTCTCTTCAGAATCAGAGCCAGAACCAAGAGACAGCAAGGAGAATGGACAATGGCGGAACTCGCAATCAACGGTGGTCCCAAGGCAGTTACGAATCAGCTGGGTGGCTGGCCCGTCTTCAGTGAGGAAGGCATCAAAGATGTTGAGGCCGTCCTGCGCAGTGGGAAGGTGAACTACTGGACCGGGCCCAAGGGTATGGAGTTTGAGAAACGCTTCGCCGAGTGGCAAGGCAGCAAGTATGCCATCAGCGTCAACTCCGGAACGGCCGCCCTCCATGTGGGTCTGACAGCCCTTGGCATTGGCCCGGGAGACGAAGTGATCGTGCCCAGCTACACCTTCATCGCCAGTAGCTTCTCAATCGTTCAGGCGGGGGCTATCCCCCGGTTTGCTGATGTCAATCGTGACGACCACTGCATCAGCATCAGCTCGGCTGAGAAGCTCGTGAACGAGCGGACCAAAGCCATCATGGTGGTCCACCTCTACGGCAATGTGGCTGACATGGACGAGGTGCAGGCGTTTGCCGATAAGCATGGCCTTTACGTCATTGAGGACAATGCCGAAGCGTTCGGTGGCGAGTACAAAGGCAGGAAGACGGGGACACTCGGGGCCATTGCCGGATGCAGCTTCTGCCAGAACAAGACCTTCACGACCGGCGGCGAAGGCGGCATGGTGACCACCGACGATGAAGACCTGGCCTGGAAAGCCCGGAGCTTCCGCGACCATGGCTATGATGTCCAGGCGCGCCTCGGCTTGCTCGAGCTCGAACAGAAGCTCCCTTATATCCACAATGTCGTCGGCTGGAATTACCGCATGACCGAAATGCAGTCAGCCATCGGCCTGTCCGAGCTGGACCGAATGGAAAGCTGGAACATGCCGAATAGGCGGCGCAACTGCCGAATCATCATGGACAAGCTGGCTGGCGTGCCCCAAGTTCTGCATGCCCCCATCGATACGGATGATCGACGCAACGGCTTCTATGTGATGGCCTTCTCCCTCGACATTGACAACATGTCCTGCGACATCAACACGTTTGTCGAAACCGCCACGGCCGAGGGTGCCCCAGTCTGGAAGGTGTTCTGGCCACAATGTCATACCGAGAAGGCGTTTCAGAACCACAACGCATTCGGCAACAGTGGGTTCCCGTTCGATTCGGACAACTATACCACCCCCGCGAGCGCCGACTACTCGGACGTTGCTGTGCCGAACGCAGTCTGGCATCAGGATCACACCTTCACCTGCTTTGCGTTCCCGACCTGCACGGCGGAAGACTGCGAGCAGATCGGCGATGCCATCGTCAAGGTGATCAAGGCGTACTCATAGTCCCATGCTGCAGCGCCCCAGGCCGCCCAGCCTGTGGACTGAAGGCTGTCAGGTCAGGTTCTATCAGACATCCGAACGCATTGACGGCATCAATGACCATCGATGTGGAGTCTCAAAGAGCTTGACCTGCAGCCTGGACGTTTGCAGCCTGTTTGCCCAGGGCGTCGCGCGCTATCGAAGGAGGATTTACAGATGAAGAAGGTCAAGTTTGGTGTCATCGGAGCAGGAGGCATCGCCTACCGTAAGACGATTCCCGGGATGCTCGAAGCGGAGAACATTGAGCTGGAAGCCGTGATGGACGTCGAGAACATCGATGCCATCGCCAACGACTTCGGAGTGAACAAAGCCTACAGCACCGCCGCCGACCTGCTGGCGGACGACGCTATCGAAGCCGTATACATCGCCAGCCCAGTCGAGCTCCACCTCGAGCAGATCCTGGCGGCAGCCAAGGCAGGGAAGCACGTGCTCTGCGAGAAGCCGCTTACTCTCACCCTCCCCGAGGCGGAACAGGCCGTCAAGGCGTGCGCAGACAATGGTGTCTTCCTCCAGGAAGGCTACATGATGAAATTCCACGGTGCCCATACCACGATCCGTCAGCTGATCGCGGATGGGGCTCTTGGGAAGATCGTCTATGTTCGGGCCCAGCTCTCCTGCTGGTACCCGCCGATCGAGGGGGCATGGCGCCAGGATCCGGCCAAGGGAGGAGGCGGTTCGCTAATTGACATGGCGACCCACCTCTATGACCTGGTTGAGTATCTGGTAGCCCCAATCGAGCGCATTGTGGCGCTCACCGGCAACCTGGTCCAGGACTACAAGTCGGAAGACGCGGCCACCACCCTCCTTGAGCTCAAAGGGGGCTGCCACGCGACGATCGATACCTTCTTCTGTGTCCCCGATGAATCGTCCCGGACGCGGCTCGAGATCTACGGAGCCAACGGGAGCATCTTCACCGAAGGCACAATCGGGCAGAGCATCGGAGGAGCAGCCGAAGGAATATTCGGGCTTGGGGCTGGAGGCTACGATGCTGCTCAGGATAAGGACGTGGAACGTGCGTTCGCCCCCATCGACTTCCCCGAGGTCAACCCTTACACGGCCGAGTGCGAATACTTCGCCGACTGTATTCTCAAGGGCACACCGCCCACGGTCAACGACGGCGGGAATGCACTTCACATCATGAACGTGACAGAGCTCGCCTACGCCTCCGCCAAGGAGGGCACTGTCAAGACTCTGTAACTATCCCTGGTGTTCCGGGATCCTCATCCACGGGGATGCCGGCATGGACGATCCGGGGCGAAAAAACGGGCCTGGTGTGCTGCTTCGCACGCCAGGCCCGTCTGTCTATCTGAAGACTGTGGAGTGGTGCTCGCCTCAGTCGGCCGAGGGAAGTTCCCACTCACCGGCCTCATACAGCCCGTACAGAGCAACCGAGATCCCCGCCAATTCACCGATCTTGTGTCCCAGGGCCGTAATGCCGAGCCGGCAGGCGTTGCGGAACTCCGGCCAGGCGAAACGCGGAAGGTAACGCTGCACAGGTTCCATGAGCAGGTCACCTGAGTAGAAAGCCAACGTCCCAAGCACGATCAGTTCCGGGTTGAACGTGACCATGTAAATCCCGATGCCCTGCGCCAGCCGCATGCAGGCTTCTTCCCACATCTCAATCGCCAGTGGGATCTCCCGTTTGTAACCCTCGCGCAGCACTTGGTAGTTTACGTTCTCGATCTTGCCGTCCACTCCGGGCAACTTCAGCAACGCATGGTCCGGCCGATCACGCAGTGCAGCCTGAACGCGGAGCGCCACATTGCGGCCGCCGCAGTAGGCTTCCAGGCATCCGAGCATCCCGCATCCGCAAATGGGGCCGTTTACATCCAGGATGACGTGGCCGAGCTCAGCGGCGATCCCGGTGGTGCCCTGCATTAGGTGGCCGCCGGTAACAACACCGCCTCCCACCCCCGTGCTCATGGTCAGATAAATGACGTCCTTGAGGCCCTTGGCCGAGCCGAAAAACCACTCTGCCAGCACACCCGCATTGGCATCGTTGTCCAGGAACGTCGGCGCGCCGAGCCCCTGGCTCAGGTCATCCCGAATCGGGACAGCATCCCATTCCAGGTTGGGCGACTTCATAATGCGGCCGCCTACCAGATCCAACGGCCCGGGGGCGCAAACGCCGCACGCCTTGATGTCACTCATCTGCAGGCCGGCCTCTCCCACAAGACGCTTCCCCAACGCAATCATGTCCGGCAAGACGGTCTCGTAAGCACTGATTGCGCCACTGGCAAGACGATCGTCGGCCAGAATCTTCCCCGTTGAGTCCGCTACACACACCGCGACTTTGGTGCCGCCAATGTCATACCCAAGCACGAAACGTTCGCTGTCACTCACCGTCAGACTCCTCTGTCATTGGTCTCTGTCGCTCTGCAACCATCACGCGCCCTCCCTCGCCCAGGCCTAGGTCAGCTCGGGCCCATACACGCGGACCTCGTAAACACGCGCCCTGCAAGCAGGATCATGGACGCGCAAGATGCTCAATCGGACGGCATCCGCGAGGCACGGTGGAAACGCGTGCACACGATGTCGCTGATGATTCTCGTCAACATCCGCCACTGTCTGCCAGCCCTCCGCCGAACGAACATCCAGCCGGTAGGAGCTGACACAACGTCCAACCACCCGTTCGGCGCAGTTGATCGGCGCGTCACGGTAGGCACGATCAATCGTGTCAAATGTAACATGTACCCGCGCCATTTCCTGCGCGGTCGGCAAGACCAGTTCGATGTGCTGGGGCAGAGGTCTGTCCGGTTCGGAAAGCCAGGCATGGACCGGGTTCGTGGAGTAACGCCTGTTGTGCCCGTTAATCACATTGGCCGCCTCACCGTAGGAAGGAGCAGGATCAAGCCGGAAAGCGTGGCAGCGGTGAGACACCGCGTAGGTGTCCGATTCGCCTTCCCGCCACAGCTGAAGAGCGAAGTCATAGGGTGTCACATCCACCCCGACGTCGACCCCGGAGCACGGAGACAAAACCGCATTGTAGCGCGTCTCGTCCGACGTCGGATCAACCGGAGCCATCCGGACAGGATCCGCAAACTCGAAGCAGGCCCAGCCGTCAAATCCCGGGGGTACACACGCAGATGCCCAGGCCACAGGACTGAAACCGACCACGCGATTGTCACTTCCCCACTCCATCCGGTTAGCAGCCCCGGTCACGTGCTGGAAGTGAACGAGATCACGGGGGTGCTTCCAGAGGACGTCCCGTTGATGCAGCTCAAGCGTCAACGTCACCGTCTTGCTTTCAGCCGTCGTGTTGCGTACCGCAAATGAGACGCTCCGCAACTGGTCTGCCCAGTCCCAGAGCTGAACACCCCGGAAGCAGTCCAGGGGGACATGACCAGTAACCCGGGTAGCGCCATGACGCATCTCACTGCTGGCCGTGACAGTTGCGCCACGCGCCAGGTCATCAGGATCTTCATTCACCGCGGTAAGGATGGTCGCATCCTGCCTCAGCAGCGCCTGTTGAAGCTCCTGCCTGTGGCGCTCATACACGTCGCGCGCAGTGCAGGCGTGCACTTTGGCGAGAGCAGCCGCAGTCCCAACTCCTTGTCCTATGCAGCCCAGAGTTCGCATCAAACGCACGGTCCCCAGGGCCAGGTGGGACACACTCATCAGCCGCCCAGCAAACCAGAGGTTGTCGAAGTCACACGAGTAGGAGCAGCGATAGGGGAAGCTCCATAGAGGAGGAATGCTGTGGAACACAACGCGGGCCCTTTTCCCATCCACCTCGTGGATATCGACACCGTACCCGCCATAACCAATCGCGTCCTCAAAGACGCGCCCCATCTCGACATCAGTCTGGGTCAACACGTAGTCCCCCGTGAAGCGATGGCTCTCACGCTTCCCCGACTTGGGGCTAACCCATACAAGCTCCCAATTCCGCGCCTTGTCAACGAAGCTGAAATTCTTGACGTTGTCCCACATCCGGTACAGCTGATAGAGGATCTCTTCTCGGATTTCCGCATCGGCAAGGATGGTGTCGCGTTCTCCGCCGCTCTCCGTCACCCACAGAAAACACTGCTCATCCTCCGGGCGCCACGACGCGGGAGGCCCCCCGAGCTTCTTGTGGGGATCGTCCGCCTCTGCCCGCCGAGCAAACTGCCGAGGCATCGAGAACGGAACGGGGTAGGAACACTTCCGTACGAGTGCGGTGATGCTCGTGCCCATCGTCTCCGCGGAACTAGCTTCAGGAGCCGACCGCTCACCAAACACGTCTCTCCCCTCGGTCCCCCGCATGAAAGACGCACCAGCAGAGACGGACACGATGCCGTCACCGCTGCCGTCAATTACGCCGTGACGGATGTGAAACAACTTGGTCCGGAAATGCTGAACGTCTTCGACCAGCACGGCAGTCACGCGACGGCCATCCCAGAAAGCCTGGCGTCCCTGGTGCTGACGATGGACCTCAACACCAGCCTCGGCCAAGGCGTCCGCCAGAACAAGATCCCACTGAAACGAGATGTTGTAGTGATGTCCCCAGGTGCGGGTCTTCGCCCCGAGCAGAGCAGCATCCAGCTCCAGTTCTTCGACAATCCCTGTCTCCGAGGCATAGGGGTGGAACGAATGGGCACCGGAGACGTGGACGCCAAGCAGGGGACTGCTGTTCCCCCCTAAGCACTGGTCCATTTCCACCAGGGCGGTCCGACACCCGTTGCGGGCCGCGGCCAGCGCAGCACACACGGCAGCTACACCACTGCCGATGACAAGAATGTCGACCTCGCCTTCCCAGTCAACCCGACGTCCATCGAGCGTCTTGTTCATGCTGAACACCTCATCACAGTTGTGACAGCAGGGGAGAGTGATCCGGCAGAGCTACACTGTCGGCGCCTGGCACCAGAGGTCAGAACAGGGAGGGATTCCGTGCGTTGTAGCGAGCCTGCTCCAACGCCGTGACCAGGCTCTTGAACTCATGATCCCGGGCGATGCTCAGGAGTGCCTCCCAGTCTGGTTCCCGACGGCGCACAGTCTCAAGACCACCCCAACCCTCCGGCAAGCGCAAATCAAGCCCTACCAACTCCATGTTCCGCCGCAACAAATCGCCCGACTGACGGATCTTCTCGCGCAGTGACGCGCGCTCGATGGCATCGGCCTGCTCAAGCATGGCGTCGATGCTGCCGAACTGGCTGAGCAGGGCCACCGCGGTCTTCGGGCCTACCCCCGAAACCCCAGGGATATTGTCGACACTGTCGCCGATCAAGGCCAGGTAGTCGGGAATCGCTTCAGGCGGGACGCCAAACTTCTCCGTCACCCCGCTCGGATCAAGGCGAACGGATTCCCCCTTCTTGCCCGGTAACAGGAGCCAGACGCCTTGTTCCACGAGCTGAGCGAGGTCCTTGTCATGGGTGACCACGTAGGTTTCTTTCCCGTCGCGGACCTTGGCCACAGCCCCGATCAAATCGTCCGCTTCCCGCCCTTCTTCTTCAACGATTGGCCACCCGGCAGCGACGATCCAGTCACGGATCAGGGGAAGCTGAGCTCTCAGGGGATCCGGCATCGGGGGGCGCGTGCCCTTGTAGCTCGGAAGAAGCTCAAGGCGTTCCTTCGGCCTGCCTTTGTCCATGCAGACGGCCCCGTGGTCATGCGGAAGCGTATGGTCAATCTTCATGAGGAAACGCGCCATGCCGTACAGCGCATTCACTGGCTCGTCACGTCCGTTGGTCAGCTCGCGAATGGCGTAGTAACTGCGGTAAATGTGAGCATACCCATCGACGAGGACCAGGCGATTGCGATTCTCCATACGGCAGACCGTACCTTCCAGTGTTTGACAAGGAGGCCAAGCGCCACCGCTACCGAGGCCATCGGAGGCAGGACTCGGACACCTGGATCAAAGAGACGCACAGAAATCAGCCATTCGAGAACAGGCTGTCTCGATAGTCTCCATGCTGCATGCATAGGACAACCGCACATGTCCGTCCGCGGCAAATGGTTTCCCGGGAATCACCGCAACATCGTAATCATCCAGCAGCCTCTCGGCAAAGGACATTGAGTCAAGACCTGAAGCACTGATATCGGGGAAGATGTAAAATGCCCCGCGAGGCTTCGAGACGACGACACCCGGGATGGCCGAGAGAAGCTCGTAGATGCGGTCACGGCGCGTCGCGAACGCCTGGCGCATCGCCTCGATACAATCCTGCTCACCGGTCAGAGCCACCAACGCCCCAGCCTGAGCGAAGGATGTAGGACCAGACGTACTGTGGCTCTGAAGGGCAGCAATCCGGCTGATCAGCCACTTCGGCGCGGCGGCATAGCCCAGACGCCAGCCGGTCATCGCAAAAGCCTTACTGAAACCATTGACGGTGATCGTCCGTTCAGCCATCTCACTGCTCAGCGAGGCAATGCTGACGTGTTCATAGCCCTCATCATAGACCAGCCGTTCGTAGATCTCATCCGCCAGCACCATGAACGAGTTCGCTATCGCCAACTCAGCGATGGTCTCAATCGTCTCACGCGGATGTACAACCCCGGTCGGGTTGCTGGGCGAGTTCAGAATGAGGAGCTTCGTGGCCGACGTTATGCAACCACGCAGCACATCAGCATCTAGCCGGAAACCGTCAGCACCTGAGGTCGGCACAATCACAGCCTTCGCACCGGCAGCGGTTACCATTTCGGCATAGCTGAGCCAGAAAGGAGCCGGGATGAGGACCTCATCCCCGGCGGAACAGAGTGCCACGATGGTGCTGAAAACGCTGAACTTCGCCCCCGGAGCCACGACAACTTGATCTGCTGTTGTCGGAACGCTGTTCTCGGTTCGGAGTTTCTCCGCTATCGCTTCACGCAAATCCATCCGCCCCGAGCCGGGCGTGTATTTGGTGTCGCCGGCTTCCAGGGCCGCAATCGCGGCCGCCTTGATGTGCTCAGGCGTATCAAAGTCAGGCTCCCCGGCACACATGCTGGCCACATCCCGTCCGGCCGCCTTGAGAGACTTCGCCTTTGCCGTAATGCCAAGGGTCATCGACGGCTGTAGGGCCCCCAATGTCGCAGACACGTCAAGCTCAAATCCGCTCATGATTCGTTCACTCCATTTCCTCTACAGCCCGGAACTCACTCGTTCACATGCAGTTCCGCACCGTCTCGATGAAACCGCTGTCGCGCATCCGCAGGATCCGCATCTCGCGCTCCGCATTCTCCGGGCTGTCAGAAGCGTGCGCCGTATTGACCATCACATCGGAACCAAACTCGCGACGCACCGTCCCGGTAGGTGCTCGCGTAGGGTCAGTCGGGCCCAGAACATCCCGTATTTTGGCGACCGCGTCTTCACCTTCGTACACCAGTGCCAGGGTCTTGGCAGCGCCGGGTTCCGAACGCCGGACCGCGTCACACCCTTCGGGGTCAAGACCGGTCATAAACTCAACAATACGCTCAAACTGGTGCCGCGCATAGGGCACGCCGACCGATTCGGCCAGACTGGCTTCGATACTGTCTGCCAGCTTGAGTCCAAACTCATGCTCCAACACATGTCGGGCTTTCTTGGCAATCCCTGGACCGAGCCTCTTTTCAAGCGCCTGCTGAACCGGCCCGTAGAACTCAAGCGCCTGCTCCACAGATATGCGGCACAGGCGGCAGCCGATGATCCGCAAACCGGTACGACTGAACATGTCGATAATCGCCCCAGGGCGCAGGCTGCGTCGACGCCAACTGTCAGGTTTGATGATGACCAGCGTCCGCTGGACGCGCGAGGGGTCCTGGTAAACACAGATGTTCTCAAGGAGGGGCGACTCATGTTCGGCAAAATCCAGCCACAACTCAAGATCCTGGAGCACGGTGTCCGGTCCGTCAGACGTCAACAGGGCTGGCTCGAAGTACTTGACCGATCCGTCCCGGCTGTAAACCAAATCTCCATAGGTGTCCCGGATCGTCTCTCCGCTTGTGCAACTGATCCCCAGATGCCCTGCCACCTGGCGCAAATCCTCGTCAGCATTCTCCCCCCGGAAGACCAACATCAGGACGCGCCGTCTCAACCCGGAGGAATCCGGCGTCAGGTTGGTGCGAATGTAGTTCCGGATCAGTCCGCGGAGCCGCTCGTCTTCAGGGTCATCGACCACCCGAATCGTCTCGGCGTACGCCTCTGCCAGTTCGCGACTGGGGGCAAACATGTGCGCGGCAATGAGTTCGGATTCACATCTCCCGAGAAGGCGGGCTATCACGGCGCCGGTGCGGGATTTCTGGATCGTGTACGGGGTGATAACCGCGAACGCGAGCTGGTCATTCATGGCATCAAAGCCTCCAAGCCATGCCCCTGCCCGGCCACATCGGACAAGCCGTTGCTTGTCCCAAATAAGGAAAGCTCACCACGTCAATGGTGAGCTTTGAAGAATCGTGTGGACAGGCAGACGTCTATTTCTTCTTCATCGGGAGAATCTTGTAGACGCCGGTTCCGCACTTGTTGCAGACACCCTTCATCGCCGGGCGACCATTCTTCATGGTGACCTTTTCGGCATCTTTCATCTCGGACTTCGCCTTGCACTTCACGCAGTAAGCAGTCTCGGCCATTTCTCTACTCCTAACCGGATTCTGGGGTGAAACCCCTTTGAGCCTGTCGTCGCGCGCCGTATAGTTCTGCATCGCGGCCACAGAGTTACGAAATGCGGCAGGAAAAAGAAAGAAGCCTTCGTTGCGGAAGCCTTCTTACCCCATCTGCCGCCCCAAGGTGCTTAAGCATACACCAACGCGCACGATGTTTGCAAGGGCGGCCCGTGCGAAAAAACAACGAAAAGCGGCAAAAAAATGCAATCAGAGCGGTACTTGGCCCGAGCAAGGGAAGTTTTGGAGATTGAAATAGAAGGGATTCGCCAGGTCCAGGAGGAACTCGCGGGACCGTTTGTGGAGCTCGTCGAAACCTGCCTCACCATCTTGGAACAGGGGGGAAAGATCGTGTTCTCAGGGGTCGGCAAGAGTGGGCACATCGGGCACAAACTTGCCGCGACTCTGGCCAGCACGGGCTCCCCTGCCGTGTTCATGCATCCGGTCGAAGCCATGCATGGCGACTTGGGAGTTCTGAGTGCGGGGGACGTCTTGATCGCCCTGAGCTACAGCGGAGAGACCGATGAACTCCTGTGCGTTCTCCCCGCCGCCCGGCGGCTCGGGGTCCCGGTAGTCTCAATTGTCGGGAAGGTCGACTCGCGCATCGGCAAGTGGTCCACCCTCGCCGTCCCCATGCCAGTGCCGAGAGAAGCGTGTCCCTTCAACCTGGCCCCGACCACCTCCACCACTGCCCTGCTTGCCCTGGGTGATGCCCTGGCCATGGTGCTCCTGGAGCGCCGCGGCTTCGAGGCCGCCGATTATGCCAAGCTCCACCCGGCCGGAGCAATCGGCCAGAGCGTTACACTCCGGATCACAGACATCATGCGCACGGATGACCGGTTCCCTCGAGTCAAGCCGGATGCCAGTGTCCGTGACGCCCTCATCATGATGACCGGAGCCCGCTGTGGATCAGTGGGGGTCGTTGACGGGGACGGCCTTCTCCTTGGGATCTTCACGGATGGCGATTTCCGACGCCATATCACCTCAGATCCGGAACTGATGGGACGCCCCATCGCGGACGTCATGACGCCAAATCCTGTCACGATCCAGTCCGACGCCATGGCCATTGAACTGCTCAAGATTCTTGAGGTCCGCAAGATAGATGACATACTCGTCGTCGACTCAGACGGCCAGGCGGTCGGTCTGGTGGACGTCCAGGATCTGGCTCGTTTCAAGCTGATGTAACTGCTCCACCCGTAGCCGCTCAGTTACGCTCCATTCGCCCCGTCCGGATGATAGCGAAAACCGGACCGTGAAGCTATATTCGTACTCATGAGTACTCCCCATGGATGACCGCGACAAAATCTGGTACGCAGCCCGGGCAACCCAAGTTGTTTCAAGCCCGAAGAAGGTGCTTGAGACATTCGGAGCAACGGCGATTCAGTACCACCTGCTGAGCGACCTTTTGGACGATGTCGGGAAGGTCAGGATCCGACGGGGGAAGATCGTGGCCGAACGACCACAGGTCATCACCCCGAGCTACTACATCAACCAGGCGCTCGAGAATTTCGGCAAGGAAGCCGAGCAGTACATTGAGGGCCTTCGCCACACGGCCGCAGGCATGCGCTTCCTCCAATACGGACTGAAGTTCCGCAAGGAGGAGCACAGCGAGGAAGTCGTCCAAGGCGACATCGGCGAAGTCGCCGACCAAGTGTCCGCGGATGTTCATCGCGATGACGGAACGCTCTCTGCGGTCCTGATCGGCGTAGATGACCTCTGGGAAATATGCCTGCTCAAGTTCGTGGGAGACGTTGTCCAGACCTCTGCGCCGCATAACTTCCGCGAACTCTCAGACCGAGGCCTGCTTGATTCGTCGGATGGACACGTGCCCAATGCGGTCCGAGTTGAGATAGAGTCTGATTTCCGAGCCGCTCAGGGCCACTATGACCAAACTCAGCTGCTCGGCCAGAAGCTGAAGAAGTACGGGCTCTTTGAGCAGTACGAGGATCGCTTCTACGCCCTCTTACGGGCAGCCAAAAGGTGACCGCTTGCGGACCTGAGGCAGGACGTCGACGCGCGGCTGCCGAAGGGCAATCCCCCAAAGCTATGAGCGACAACGATACAACTCCCCCCACTGATGAATTCCAGAAGCATTTCAGCGACCTTCTGAAGCAGGCGAACGTCAAGTTCATGTTCAGCGGCCAGCCTGAACCCGAAACACCCGAGGCATCGCCCCCCGAACCGGACCCGCACCCACAGGCAGAGCACATCAGGCAGTTCAGCCTCAAGCCGAGGGACGTCAAAGACTATCTCGACCGATTTGTCATCAGCCAGGACGAAGCTAAACGCGTCCTCTCCGTGGCAATCTGCGACCACTACAACCATGTCCGGCGCTGCATCGAAGACCCGGAAGTCGGGGAGCGGGACTACGCGAAGCACAACGTCATCATGCTCGGCCCGACCGGTGTCGGCAAGACCTATCTCATGCGCTGTGTGGCAAAGCTGATCGGTGTCCCCTTCGCCAAAGCCGACGCAACGAAATTCTCGGAGACCGGGTACGTCGGCTATGATGTCGAAGATATCGTCCGAGACCTCGTGCGAGTTGCCGATGGCGATGCGGACCTGGCCCAATATGGTATCGTTTACATTGACGAGATCGACAAGATCGCGGGCAGAGGCAGCGACGGTGTGCGCGATGTCTCAGGGCGCGGGGTCCAGGTAAACCTCCTCAAGCTCATGGAGGACACCGAAGTCAAGCTGGTCAGCCAGACCGATATGCTCGCTCAGGTGCAGGCAATCATGGCCATGCAGACGGGGGCAGAGCCTCCCCCTCAAACCATCAGAACACGCCACATGCTGTTCATCGTGAGTGGAGCCTTCGACCGCCTCCCCGAACAGATCAACCGGCGCCTGGGACGACGGCAGATCGGCTTCGACAACTCAAATGGCCACCCCGACGGCGAAAGCAGCGAACTCCTGAAACAGGTTCAGACCTCGGATCTGGTTCAGTATGGCTTCGAACCGGAATTCGTCGGCAGGTTGCCCGTCCGAGTTGCCTTTGGTGAGCTCACCCCCGATAACCTGGAACAGATCCTCCTTCAAGCGGAGGACAGTGTCCTGAAGCAATACAAAGACGACCTTGCAGGCTACGACATCGACCTCTCTTTCACCGCTGAAGCAATCACCGAAGTCGCGTGCCAGGCTCACAGCGAGAAGACGGGAGCCCGGGGCCTAATGACTGTCCTTGAACGGGCTCTGCGGCCCTTCAAGTTCGAGTTGCCGTCGTCCGGGGTCCCAACGCTGGCGATCACTCCGGAGACAATCGCGGCCCCGGAAGAGTGTCTCGAGGCACTGCTGCTGGAAAACCGCGAGACGGAGAACGGGCGGATGCGGCAGGAAGCGAAGGCCTTTGCGGAGAGGTTCAGTCACGATCACGGCATCACCATCGCCTTCAACGCCAAAGCGATTGAAGCCATTGTCGAAGCGAGTCGTCGCTCCGGAAAAACCGTCCGGACGGTGTGTGAGACGCGCTTCCACGACTTTGAGTACGCCCTCAAGCTGATCTCCAGAAATACCGGAAAAACTGAGTTCACGATCACCAAATCAGCCGTGGAGAATCCGGACAAGACACTCTCCCGGTGGATAACCAAGAGCTATGGGCGCCCCGGAGACGGGCGCGGGTAGAGATGCCCGACATGGCTGACCAAGACGGAGGCCGCGGCATGAGCCAGACCAGATCCATTCTCGACGCTATCAGCCCAGCGGCTTTGCTGGTGGACGGCGACCTGACCGTCACCTTGGCCGACCGGGACTTTCTCGAAGCAACAGGCTTCAATGAGCAGGATGTCGTCGGTGCCACACTGGCCTTTATCTTCCCTCTGGAGCGGCCCGGGAACCCCGCTTTTCTGACTCAAGTTGACGAAGCCATCGCGGCCGGAGAAGTGCGCGCTCTGCACGGTCTCTCCCTCGTGGCACGCACGGGCAACCCGGTCGGGAGCGAACTGCGTATCGTCCCCATTGCCGGCACCCCTGAAGATGAGGGTACTTCCGGAGCTCTGATCGAGTTCAGCAACCGAGCCGAGCTCCCGACAGACGAAAAGAAGCACTGGCAGGCCCGTAAGATGGCCTCCCTGGCCCGCCTCGCAGGGGGAGTCGCCCACGATTTCAACAACCTGCTCATGGTCATCATGACCTCGGCCGAATTCGCTAAAGACGAAATCCCTGACGGGTCGCCTGCCACCGAGGATCTCACGGATGTCATCGCCGCCGGAGATCGGGCATCTTCCCTCACACGCCAACTCCTGGCGTTCTCCAGGCCACAGGCTCAGAACCCTTTGGTCGTCGATCTCAACTCCCTGCTGCAGGACTGTGCTGCGGAAATCCGCAAAGAACTGGGTGAGAGCATCGAGCTGTGCCTGAAGCCGGAAGCCGATACACCCCTGATGAAGGCAGACGTTCTCCAAATCCGCGACATGCTCTCGATTCTGGCCGACAATGCCTGTGAAGCCATGCCCGATGGAGGGAAACTGACGCTGACCACGGCAGATGCAGCCGTAGAGGCGCTGGCAGAAGAGGAATTGGTCGCCGGCCTGACACCTGAAGGTGACACCTATGTTGCACTGTCTGTTGCAGACACCGGCGTAGGCATGACGCCTGAGGTCCAGGCCAACCTCTTCGAGCCCTTCTTCACCACCAGGCAGAAGGGCAAGGGCCCCGGCCTGGGGTTGGCCACGGTCTATGGTATCCTCAAGCAGCATAGAGCCGGCGTTGTGGTCGACAGTGCACCTGGCACAGGAACGACCCTTACGTTCCTCTTCCCCCAGGCAACCGGAGAGCAGTAGGCCGCCCCCCCCCTGAACGTGACTTACCGACTGGGAAAGAGGACGCGAGACGTTCCCCTTGAGTATGTCGTGGTGAGGGCGCGATGCACGTGTCGGACCAACCACAGTGACGAGGAGCCACGCCATGTCCACAACAGCCACAGCATTCTCCTTCCCGCGCCCCCTTCTCCCCTTGGCATGCGCCCCCCTCATGCTCTGCGGCATGTGCCGCGTGCATGCACAGAACGCCGGAGAAAACGACGCGACGCCAGCCGCCCTGGAGGAGAACTTCGCCGCCGGTGTTGAGAAGACAGAAGAGGACTTTGCTGCCTTTATCGAACGGCTTGAGCAGGCATTCGGGAAAGAACTTGAGAAAGTAGAAACCAACTTCGGGAAGGCCATCGAGGCGCTTGAAGAGGATCCCAAGGACAAGCGCGCCATGGACACGATCAAGATGGCCAGAACGCGTCTCGCCCGATTGGCGGCCGAAGTGACCAAGCTAGAGAAGACAGCCCGCTTCAAACCAGGATCCACGCGGCGAACCGGCGTCCCACGCGACAAATGATCCCCTACTCCTCACGCTGCCCGGGTTTCGAGGCCAGAACTGCGGCCGCATGTCGGGCGAAATGCCCACGCAGATCGTCAAGGTACGCGCGCAGGATCTTCTCTCCGAGCCCTTGGTAGTCGCCGCAGCGATAGAGGGCACGCGCAAGTGACAACTCTCGGATCGACTCCCGCCGCGTGGTGACCGCATTCGTCCCTCCGCCAACTCCGCGGGTGCGCGCGATCTCAACCGTCGTGTGAACGTGCCCCGTCATCTCCGGCTTGCTGAGCAGGTCGAACAAGGGGCGCGTAGCCGCTTGATCCCCAATCGCTTCCAGAGCCAACGCCACGGCTCGGTGGTGTGAAAAGCTCCCCTCAGCACTCAGGAGCTCCAGCTTTTCCAGAATCGCCGGGAGTGCCCGTTTGTCGCGCGTCCTGCCTAACGCCACAACCTTCTGATCCAATGAACTCAAGGCACTCCCGAACTGGCCCATTCCCCGGTAATTCCAGCCCTTGTCCCATGCTTTGGCCGTGTTGACCTCCTCCAGCAAAGTCGATAGTCCGGCGGAATCCCCCAACATTGCCAGAACAAGGGCGTATTGCCCTTTCCGTTCGCCCTCGGCAGCAGCGTGAGCATCGCGCAACATGGGCGCAGCCAGGGAGGGACGAGAGAAGACAACGGCGGTCTGGCGGAAATCGCTGCCGACCTTCTCGACCGCGGCCACCAGCTTCTCGCTGGAGACGGGATAGGAATCACCATGTGTGAGAACAGCCTTGCGCAGGTTCCCCACCTCGACCAGATGCGCTTTGAGCTTCTGTACATCGATGTTCCGCGGCGGAACACCCGCCTTCGCGGCCATCGCGGCTGCAACCCCCGCAGCATAGCCCCCATTCTCAATATCAGCCTGCATGCGCACCAGCGGAATCGCATCGCGGTGTGCGCTGAGCCCAAGTGAGGCGACCAGCAATCCCTCGAGCCCCTGAGGAAGCATGCAGCGATACGGGATGTTGACCAATCCCGCCCCGCCTGGATCCGTGATCAACAAGTAGGGATCCACCGTGAAACCGTGCGTGTCGTAGCTCCCCCCATTCGCCTGCACAACGGTGTCCGGAAACGTCCGTCTATTGATGATATCCACAATGTTGAGGGTGTGCTCACCAAGAATGCAGCGCCTTTCGCGCGTGTCGATCAGCTGTCCCTGATCAAAGGCCCCCCGGTATTTCCCCTTCGAATAGACGAACATGTGCCACACGTCGACCATGTCGGTCTCGTCGGTAAGGGTGAAGTCAGTATTGGTGTACCCGGCCCCGAGATTACGCGGAGGAAGCCCGGTGCCCTGCATCGCCAGCTCTGTGCCTCCGACATACACGCACGGAGCCCCGGCCGCTGCCGCAATGTCGGCACTTCCGGTGCAGTCGATAACGACCTCGGCCAGCACCACACCACGCCCGGCCGGTGTGGCCACGGCGACGCCCTTGACCCGCGTTCCCTCCACAACCGCACCGCAACCAAGCGTCCTGAACCAGATGTCTGCGCCGGCGTCGAGAAGTTCTTGCCGGTACCACTCCATTTTCTGCTCGATCACCCAGGATGTCTTACGGTCGCTGCGAGTCGGGATCGTCCTACTGAAGCCAACACGGTTCCCGGAGCAGTAGTTGGCGATCGCCCCCATCGTCCCTACTCCGCCCAAGCCCGAGAGGTACTCGATGACCAACGTCCTGGCGCCCTGCCGGGCTGCAGCAATTCCAGCCGGAGCGCCACCAGTTCCGCCGCCAACCACCACCACATCGTACTCGGCCAGGATCGGCAGACGCCCCGCCATTTGGGGAACCGTATCCCACTGGCGCGTCGGGCGTATCCCATCGAGGATCTCACGAACATCCCCAGGGGTGACAGCGGGAAGCGGTTTCCCATCAGCCACTCTGATCCCTGCCGGGGTGCGCGCTGAACGGGCATCTATGGCCGCTGCGCGCCCTATGCGCGTCCCCATGTCGATCAGAGCCAGCGGACGGAGCAGGCCCTCTGCCTGTTCCCGGGAGAGGTCAGCACATCCCCCCAGGACGAACAGGTGCGCAAGCCCCGGAGTTCTGAATGCCCCCAGGGGCAGTGCCCCGGTGCCCTGCCACGGTCCATCCGCACGTGTCACACCACGCATCGAGTCAGGAGGGACCTCGGAAAGGCGATCCGAGGTGAACTGCTGATCGGGATCATAGGTCAGGGTTCGGGCCTGCTGGTCGGCCTGGGCAAATGCCGCGTAGCTGCTGTCCTCCATCGATAATCGAAGAGTGTACTCAGTGATGCCATAGCGCCCTTGGAAAGGCGGCTCGATGGACCGTGATTGCACCCCATCGACCGTCCTCACAGAGCCGCCGATGACCGTTCGTTTGAAGGTGTGGAGGCCTGATGGGTACGGGCGGAACACTCCTCCGGCCAGCCGAGCCAGCGAAGCGCGATCCGACGCGTCGATGATCGCCTTCGCAACAACGGCCTGCCGGCCGCCGCGGTTCGTCATCACAATCCCGCAAAGGTCCCCGGCTTCATCAGTCAGGAGGCCGGTCGCATAGCAGCTGAAAAGGAACGGAACGCCGGCCTCGAGGAGCGCATCGTCGAGGGTCTTTTTCACATGAAAGGGGGTAACTGGGGGCAACGTAGTCGGGGCGGCCCTCTTTCCTCCGATGGCAGGCGCGATCAGCTCAATCTCCCCCAGAAGGATGCGCGCAGCGTACTCAGCTTTCGTGATCACTAACTTGACGTAACGCCCCTTGGCCGCAGTTGCCGACCTGGCTGTCAGACAGAGGTCACCGGACACGTCTCGCGGAGGAGGCACCCTCTCGAGGGTGGCGAGCTTCCGCCAGTTCTGCCGATCGTCGCTGACAAACGCCGCGAAGCTCGCCACATCGAACGCCGAACCACCATTGGCAACTCGCCGGCAGTAGTACATCGCCCTGATCTCTTCCAGAGCCTTTGGGGCCCCGAGATCAGCGACGATGGTGACATCGGCGTTGTACTGCACACTCGCTTTACTTGCCGATCCCCACGCGCCATCAGTCAGCACCGACGGCGTGGCCGTGTCCGCGTGCTTCCTATCACTGGGCTGATCTGCCACATAGGCGTACGGCATCGCCCGGGGATGGACCCAGTTTCCCATGGCTGTGGGGGTCTCAAAAATCGCCTTCCCCAACGTTGACTCCGGCTTCTCCCCGGGCTCAAGCCACAGTCGAAGCGTCTCCGTCATGTCATCGCCCAGGTAAGGGCGCGGGGCGGCCAGGAAGACCTTTGCCCCGGTCCTCGCCGCCTCAACCGCCGCCGCCACAGCTCCTGTGCTTCCTCCCACCACAACCACGTCAACGGTGTAAGCCACAGGGATTCCCCGAGCTGTCACCTGCACCTCTTCCCGGCGTGGGGCCCCGGACACAACCGAGGCCAGGAACAGGAAGGCTGGAATCAATACGCTGAAGCGCGTCCGCATAGCTGGTCTCCTCGAAACGGGGGGCATCGGTAATGTGAGGCAAGCTGGAAGATAGCGTCCGTCATCTGAAGGACAACCACTCTTCCGCCTCTGAGCTCGGCCCATCCCCAGCACACCTGCTGTCACCCGTTCCGGAACTCGAGAGAGGCGACACGCAACTGCACACAACGTATAATTGGGTACTCAGACTCCTCTATGCCCGGGTGCACTCGACAGGATGGAGACAGGAAAATGCCCTTGGGAAGACTGTTCCTCTGCCTCATCGCCGTTCTATCTGCCGCCCACGCGGGGGAGTTGGCCCTGCAGGCCCCCCTGAAGCCGGAGAAGCTCTCGGGTTGCGTGCTGACTGATGGAGCGCTACGCCTCCCGGATCCCCTGCCAACCCAGGCAAAAGGGGCGCCGATCTGTGTCGAAGCAGAAGCGTTCGAGGCCGTGACGTGGCAGGAATTCCAGGAAGCGGCAGCCGCCCCCATCTCCGCCGAGAATGCCGGTGGCGGCAGCTGTGTGGCCTTCGTCCAGGAGGCCATCTACCATGTGGTCGTCAGCAGAGCAGGTTACTTCCACTACTGGCAGCGCACCTGGATTCCACGACGAGCAAGCTGGTCACACATGGTGCAGATCAACGATGCCATGCCTATGCAGCTGGCATTTGGGCAACGCAAAGGCGATGAAGCGAGCAAGTGGTTCTGGATCAAGGGCGCCCGACACTACCTGCGACGCGGTGTCCATACACTGGCAATCCGGAACCTCCACAACGGTAAACGCATAGATCGTTGGGTGCTCACCTCGGAAGAGGAATGGACACCGAAGGGGGTCGGCCCCGTCGCCTCCCCCGTCAACAGTTCTGACGCCGGGGAGTTCGTGTCGGCCCCGCTCACGCCACTCTCGCTACTGGGTTGGGCAGGACTGGATGTGCAGACAGAAGGACACACACAGGTAGAAATCTCCCTCGGCGATGGCCCTTTCAGGCCATTGGCCGACAACGGCATACTGAGCGGGGCCGCCGCTCCGCTTCGGGCCCGAGTGACCATGAAACGCGGTGCTGACGGCACGTCACCACAGGTCACGGTTGGGAACGTCTCGTACACAGCTGATGCAGATGCGTTCATCCTTCTCCGCAACAAATACATGCAGCTCCTTCTGCACCGCACGACCGGCAGAATCTGCGGACTTCGCGACCGGCAAACCGGTCGCCGGTATCTCCCCGATGGAGTGCCGGCAACCCTGTTCCGGGTCGAGACCAAGGCCTCAGACGCCACGGAGACGACACTCCTGACCTCCGACAGTGCCCTCCTGAAGCGCGCAGTTGCACGCAGCCGCAAGGCAAGGCTCGAGTATGAACTCGCAGATGGCCGCCTCCTTGTCAACGTGACGATCAGTCTGGGGCGGGACTGGATGGCCCGGTTCGCCATCGAGGTAGAGAATCGCTCGGACCGCGACGTCACCGCCGTGGCATTCCCAACCCTGGCACAGACACGCGCGGGATCGGACAGCAGTGACGACACGCTCTGTTTCCCCTCGATGAGCGGACGCCTCGTCAGACGCCCGGGCGAAGCCGGTACGTTGACGAACCCTCACCCAATCCGGACCACCATCGGCTTCTGCGACCTACACGATGCCGACGGAGGGGTTATGCTGGCTCCGCTCGACTACCCGATGGTTCTCACGGAGTTCAAGTCGCAGGCAGACCCCGGCCGACAGAGCGCCGCGCTATCCCTGACTCGAAAAGACCGTGTCCGTCCCGGAGAAAGGGTGACCTTCACCGCCGGCGTCGGCGTGCATACCGGCGATTGGCACGTAGCCGCAGACTGGTATCGGCAATGGTTCTCCGCGAACGTTGGTCATGTGCAGATTCCGCCCTGGGTGCGGGACAGCGACGGTTGGATCACATCTCCCGATGCCGAACGCATGGCCGGACTCGGTTTCAAGCACATTCAGATGTGGATGCAGACCGGATTCGCCGGTTGCCCGACCTACTACCTTCCCAACCCGAATTACCGTTCCGAACAGTGGTTCACAGACCTCGCAACCGACTTCCGCACTCTGGATGGCCATGTCGGAGTGTACTATCACGGCAACGGGATGAGTCGCAGCTACATCCTGGCCGACAAGATCTACGGTATTCCGGTTGACGACATTCCCGTCTACAAGCGCCCACCCGCCTGGGACTGGTTCGTGCGGAACCACGCCTACGGACCGGAACGGAAGCCGGTCGAGAAACTCGACATGAGTACCATCCCGGAACCGGCCAGAAAAGAAGAGTATCCCAACATGTGCTGGCAACAGGGAGAGTGGCGCACATACCTGGAGAAATGGGGGCTCGATATCCACCTCAAGGAGTACGGCCTCGACACCCCTTACTGGGATACCTTCGCCTGCCATGACGTTCAGGACTACAACCCCTATTTCGGCCACAACGGAGAGGGTCGCGGTGCCATGGCCCGGTACCGGTTTCTGCAAGACATGCAGGCGAAAGGTGTGAAAGACGCAGTCGGCTTCTACCAGACCGTCGAAGGGGGAAGCGAGCTGCTTGGCCTCATGGCAGGACAATTGCAGAGCAATTTCGTCAAGAACCTGGAGGTCGGCCGCTACACGCATCCGGATCAGATCTACTACGTTGGGCACTCCAACGGCTGGTGGACGCCGCCCAGGACGCACCGGGCCGCGTGCACCGCGTTCTACCTGAACACGAAGATGGACATCATCAGACTCACACCAAAAGTCGAACAAGTCGTCCGCTGCCGCCGCTGGTTCGCCCCGTGGCTCTACCACTCACGCTTCCTGGATAACTTAGGGCTGACCGTCTCGCACCCAAAGATCAAGGGCGCCCTCCACCTGCACCAGGCCAAAGGCGGGAATGCACTGTTGGCAACCTTCATGAACTGGCAGCGAATCACCGGTGTGACCGCCACGGTTGACGTGCCGCGACATCTCAGCAAACGTCGAAGGCTTCGGGCGTTTTCTGTCCAGCAAGGTGAACTGCCGGTGATGCTTACGCCGGATGAAATCACACCGAAGGGTGCATGGACATTCCGGCTTCCACCCGCCCCGGTGAGTGCCGTGCTCTTCCTCGAGCGCCCTGACCGAGCCCGACCGGTCCCGCAGGCCAGGCAGCGCCAAGCCAGCCAGCGCGTTGATGTCTTTGATCCCGCCCGGAAGGCCCGCCAGTTCACCATACGCCTGGAGACAGAGGAGGCCTCTTTTCAGCCGGACCCCGGCATGGGAGACAGCCCGGACGCGTTCCGCCTCAAAAGTGGACCAGCCGCGACAGGAAAGCCGGCACCGGCGACCTGCAGCCGAACCATCGACTATACGCAATACGCAGAACTGCAGGAGCTTCGACACATAGACATCACGCTTGAGGATGGGCCGTTGAAACTGGCTACCCGTTCACTGGCCACCCCGCTCTTCATAGACCCCGACTTTGAACGCGATCAGTTCGATGACGCCGAGGCCCGCACCGGCCATCGAAGCATCAGAATCACCCCTGCCACGCGGCTGCGACACTTCCCGCTGGAGCTCATACCGGGCCATCGGTACCGCATCAGCCTCTGGATCAAGCGCCTCGAAGACAAAGGAAGCGTCTACGCAAACGTGCACCACCACCTGAGCAACGAGCACCATCCCTTCGCCCACCGAACCACTCCGGGAGAGTGGAGTCGCGTTGAGACGACTTTCCTGATGCGCAAGGGCAAAGACCAGCCCCACCTGTACCTCTATAACTGGCAGGGCACCACGGAACCGGTCTGGTTTGACAGCGTCAAAGTGGAAGACCTTGGCCCCCCTGAGATGGCTGGTGGCGACAGGTAGTCGGCCCGAAACAGCACTCGTTGAACCGCGCTTACCGGAGCTTGATTGATGAAGACATCCTGCTGTGTGACCAGTTGCCTCACCCTCGCCATGACGATGGCCTGCCCTCAAGTGGACGCTGAAGATGCTGGGGAAGAAGCCCTGTACGCGATCCCAGTGACCACGATTGACGGCAAGACAACGACCCTCACCGAACACCGAGGGAAGGTCATGATGATCGTGAATGTGGCCAGCAAGTGCGGATTCACCAAGCAATACGCCGGCCTGCAGACGTTGTATGCTCAATATGCAGACAAGGGGCTCGTCGTGGTGGGCTTCCCGGCCAACGACTTCCTCAGACAGGAACCGGGCGATGATGTCGAGATCAGACGTTTCTGCTCACTGAACTATGGGGTCACGTTCCCCATGTACAGCAAGATAACGGTCAAGGGGAAGAACCAGCATCCCCTCTATAGACACCTGACGGGGAAGGATACGAACCCGACGTTTGGGGGGAAAATCACGTGGAACTTCAACAAGTTCCTGATCAGCCCCGACGGGGCCGTGATCGCACGTTTCGGCGCGCGCACGAAGCCCCTCGCGAAGGAAGTCCTTTCAGCCATAGAAGCGGCTCTCCCAAGCGCCTCAACCCCGCCGCAGGAGTAGGCTGAGAGGTCTACCTGCCGCACCAATGTGTGGCATAGCGATCCATGGCTCTGGCCGCCGACTCGATGTTGGCCAGAGGCGTGCCGGGGTACACTCCCCAGATGAGACCAAGTCCCCCCTGTGGGCTGCCAAGCGTCCGGATGCAGGCCAGGATGTGAGTGTCGACCTCTTCGGGCGTTCCCAGGACCGTCACAGCCTGTCGATCCACATCCAGGCGCAGGAAGGCCTTCCCCTTCGCCTCCCGGGACAATGCGTCAAGCCCGTTCACCAGGTCCTGCGGATTCAGCACGGAAACGCCACATTCGAGCAAGTCAGGAATGATGTCAACGATGTAGCCATCCGAATGGAGACCAACAGACACACCGTGCTCCCGGCAATAGCCGAACAGACGCCGATAGGTCGGCTTGATGATCTTGCGCCAGTGTTCCGGACTCATTGGGAGCGCGTACTGCAGCCCCAGGTCATCCCCGAAGTTGATGATGTCCACACCGATGTCTACCCAGCGCCGGACCACGCCCAGCCAATACTCCTCGACCACGCGAATCAACTCCTGCAGCCGCGGAGCGCTGTCAGCCACGTCCATCAGGAAGTTCTCAAATCCCCGCAGATAGGTCATACGAAGGAAGAAAAATCCGTGTTCCGTGCCCCCGCTGGCAACGCCTCCCCTGCGCTTCACCTGCTCAACACGTTCGGCGGCGGCCTCCCAGTCCGTGTACGCAGCAGGATCTGGGAACGTGGTGGACGTGAGGCGACTCCATTCCGCCAACGGATGGCCATCGCAGATCCCGTCCAAGGCTTCCAGCGGATACGTCCAATGGCATCCCCAGCGATCCACGACCTCGCTGTTCGCAGGGCGATCCGAGATACGTCTGATCCCAACCGCAACATGCTCCGAAAAATCCCCCAACCAGTCCAACTGGTCACCGAACTGCTCCCAAACGGGAAAGGTGACGCTGATGTGGGAGCGCACCAGCCCCTCACCTCCCGAAGCCATTTCTTTCATAAACCGGTCACGAGCGGTCTGCATTGCAGGACTCCTTGGCATCAGTGCTCACGCGCCCTGTCGTCGGCCTGGAGACGCTTCTCCTTGAGTCCATGGCCACGGGCAGCGTGCTCACCCAGATAGACGCTCTCCACTTCATGACCATCACCTGCCCCGACCTCGATTTCCGCCGCCGCGTTCTTCAGGCGGCCCCGCAGAACAGGAGCCATCTCGCGACTCAGCAGCCTGCTACGGGCCGCGGCCTTCATATCGTCAAAAGGCGGCAGTTGCCGCTCCGGGGCATGTGCAACCCGGCGCTGGTGTCGATCCCACAGCAGTTTGGCCATCCGGGCATAGCCTTTCGCCCGTTGAGAGTCGCCCGTCGAAAGCCAGAAGTAAGCCTGAAACAGAGCGGCGTGAACGACGGACCCTGTCTCCCGGAAGTTCCTGGCATTCACCACCCGGTGCATCTGGGCTGCGACAAAGGCCTCAAACGTCGTAACTCCGGGCGGCAGAGGATAGTCCTCCACATAATGTCCAAAGAGCTCACGGGCCGCCGCATCGTGGTTGAAGCTGTAGACGACTGCAATCGCCTCCTCGAGAAAGGCTCGGTGCAGTTCATCAGTATGCTCGGAGAAGTCTCCCTGCATGAGCACATCGTAGTAGTCATGGATGCGCCCTACGACCTGAAGATTGTTGGTCGTCATGAAGAATCCGCTTGTCGAGTCGTAGAGGAGTCGTCCGTTATGCAGGGCTTCCTCCATCGCCTGCCGGATCATGGTGCCCTGGATCTGTTCCCCCTGGCTGGCGAACTCAGCGAAGGTCGTCTCTCCCGCCGCCCAGTAGACCGCGTGTGCCTGAGGCAGGCGCCAGTCGAAAGGACCATACTCGCTGTCGATCCGCAGCATTTGGCCCAAATTCATGCCCAGCTCGACCGACACGCCCTGAGCCCTGGCCCACTGGTGCAGGTCACGCAACGCCGGGGCGTGTTCCGGCAGTTCGCAGGCTTGCTTCTGCCCGTCAGTCCACGTGCTGCCCGCAAGGACAACCCGGAAGTCAGTCAGGTCCAGTCCCACGGTCCGACCTGCAGAAACGAGGGCGGCGACTCCGGGCCGCTTGGCAAGCTCCTCAGCTGACACTGCAGCATCCCGCAACCGCCCTATCTCCTCGGCACTGCCGTCTTCCAGAAACAGCATCACTTGCAGAGCCCAGTTGCGCTGGAAGAACTTCTGGCCCGGATCTCCTCGCCGGCAAATGCGATCCAGGAATATGCTGGCCAGCTGCTTGCGGATGACGAGGCTGCCTGGATTGTAGCGGAGCCCGTCGTCACGAAGCAGGCGAATGCTGCGCTGGATCCATTGCCAGCGCGTGTCCGGGTCCGCAAACTCATGCGCGACGTTGTAGCTGAGGTTCCAAGCGTGGAAGGCCCACACCTGTGGGAAGCGCGGCTGCAGCGCTGTAATCCACTCGGTGAGCTGCATCGTCTCGAAGTGGTTCCCCTCGTCCTGATGCTGAATCATGCGCCACCACAGCGCGTCGACGATCAGTCCACGGAGAGGGCCAAGCGCAAACGTGGTCAGCGCCAACGTGGGAGGCACACGGCTTCCGCCGGGTCCGGCGTCCGTCACGTCGCCGTTGCGACCCGCTTCCAGACACCGCATGTTCCAGAACATGAACACGACTAGGCCGGCCACAGCCACGCTCAGTTTTACTTGCCTGTGTTCCATTCAACCTATCCGAGGCAGGACACTAATGCAGTCGGTCCAGTTCCTTGCGGGTCAACCACCACATCCCCAGACCGCCGACAACGATTGCGTAAACGATGAACTGGGCACCCCAGGCGCTCACGAGGCTCCCGAACTCAACGGAAGTCCCTCCCGAAACGCGGCCGATGACTGGCGGCAATCTGAGTCCACGCGTCAACCAGACCCCGCCACGAATAACCCCATCTGAGAGCGTCCGCAAGACCCCCGGTTCTCCCCAATCGAGGTCTCTGGCCACACTCTCGAAGAAACCTGTTGCCGCGGCCAGGAGGTAGAAGACAGTGCTGACGAAAGCAGCCACGGGAAACGTGAACGCAGTGGCCACCGTCATTCCCAAGGCGACAATGGCACCAAAATGCAGCAGCACGACAATGTGCCCCCGAAACGTGTTCGACCAAAAGCTCCCATCCTCCAGGAAGAGCCGGATCCCCTTGCCCCGAGCGAAGATCAGATGCGGTGCGTCAATCCCCTGGAATGTCACCCGCACCCGGCCGCTCTCAGAAAGGCACGAAATGGGAATCGTTACACGATTGACCGTGTAGGGAAAAGCCTCGACGGTCTCCGTGTGCTGCCCGGGCCCGTCTTCCGCCTCGACTAACCAGATTCCCCGGACAAGCCGTCGCTGTTCCTGAGCAAAGAAGGAGTACTCAAGCAGCAGCTCCTCACGGGATGCGGCTCCTTTACCAAGGTCAAAGGTCCAGGTGCGCTTCTCCCCCGTTTCGAGAAGCTGCGTCTGCCGTCTGATCTCCGTGCGCAAGTCAGAACGGATCTGCCACGACGAACGGTCTGTGGGTAGACGCCCCTCTCGCTCGCGCAAACGGTGCTCACGCTCAACCAGGAGATCGAGGCTGGGCATCTCCGGATGACAGACACGATGACACCGCCAGAACCCGGAAAGCCCGGAACGGTCCACTGAGTTCGCCGCAACATACCACGTTGCAGAGAAGCCGACCGACACCATGCCGACGCACAGGCCAAGCACCGAGAACAGCATCAATCCCAACCACTTGCCACACCAGATTTCATACCGATGGACAGGATACGATGTCAGGATATGCATCAGCTTTCGGTCGATATCAAGACGCACAGATAGACAAGATGAAAAAAGCAGGCACACAGCCAGGAAGACGGTGTAGAAGGTCGTCCCGTAGCGAATCCGCAGGCGCAATTCGTGGAGCAGGACATCGTCAGCTCTGGCGCTGAAGAAGATGAAGCTGCCGATGACGGCGATTGCCGCAAGCACGCCCCAGCCGGTGCCGTTGCGGAACAGCAGGCGGAGTGTCGTCCAGGCAATGGCCCTGATTCGCTTCAAACCAGTCTCCAGAGAAGAGCGTCGTTCACGATCTGGTCAGGCTGTCAAGCACGCCCTGATCCACATCCGATTCCCCGTCATCCCCTTCAGGCGTCTGTTCGTCCCCCGGAGACTCGTCATCGGTGAGTCCATCCAACACGGCCCGATCCACGGGCGGCCCAGCTTCCGGTTCGCTGAGCTTTTCGGGTGCGGGAGAGGGCGACTGACTCAATTCGCTCAGCAGTGCCTGGTCGGCTGCATCGCTCTGCAGGTAGGCAGCAACGCCAGCTCCCATCTGTGCCCCCGCAGTCTCCTGACGATCCTCATTGGCGCGTCTGACAACGTCCAGGAAGTAGTCCTCTAGGGAACGAGTAGGCACCGAGACATGGATCGCCGACGCATCGGCTTCGGTAGCGAGCTGTGAACGCACGCTTGATATCACGTCGTCCGAGACGCGCGGCGCTCGGATCTGGACTTCATCCGCCTGGGCCAGAAGGTCGGCAACGGAGCCGGTCTGCTGCACCCTCCCCCCGTACATGATCATGATCTCGTCACAGACGTTCTGAACGTCCGCCAGGAGGTGGCTGCTCATCACCACTGTCTTGCCTCTCGCGGCGAGCGTCAGTATCAGATTCTTGACCTCATGGCAACCGATCGGGTCAAGTCCGGCCGTGGGCTCATCGAGCAACAGTAGATCCGGATCATTCAGTAATGCCTGAGCCAACCCCAACCGCCGAGACATCCCGTGTGAAAAGCCTCCAACCGGACGTCGACGAGCGCCCTGCAACCCGACCATCTCAATCAGTTGGTCCGTTCGACGAGCAATCTCCTGCTTCGGCAAACCGAGAATCTGCCCGAAAAGGCTGAGGATCTCCTCGGCGGTGAGCGTCTTGTAGAACACGGGACGCTCCGGGAGATACCCCAAACGGCTCTTCGCCTCCACATCCACCGGGGGACGCCCCAGGACACGCAAAGCGCCGGAGGTCGGGTAGAGATGCCCGAGGACCATCTTGATCAAGGTCGACTTGCCGGCGCCGTTCGGCCCGAGCAGCCCAAAGATACTCCCCTCAGTGACCCGGATGTCCACTCCTCTCACGGCAGTGACCCGTGGACGCCCCCAGAAGTCCTTGAAGACTTTGGTCACACCGCGACCGTCAATCAGGATATTGCGTTCTGATTCGGACATGATTCCTCGCGCTTGTCACCGGCCTCGCGAATCAGTCGGGCACTGTTCAGCACGACAGCTAGAGCACCGCATATCTGCATGCATGCAGCAACGATCGGGGCCCGATGCCCGAGCACCCCGAGAGCGCTCAACGTGACGCCGCCGGTGACGATGACTCCACCGACAACCAAATTCTGCAGGACAACACGTCGGGCTGTCCGGGAAAGCTTGACCAGAAACGGGAGGCGACTGAGATCGTTGTTCATCAGAGCCACGGCAGCACTCTCGATGGCCACATCACTCCCCGCCGCCCCCAAGGCAATACCGACGTGACTCGCAGCCAGAGCCGGACCATCGTTCACACCATCACCGACAAAGGCCACCCGATGCCCAGCGGCGATCGCCTCCTCCACGTAGTCCACCTTCTCCGAAGGAACGCACTCAGCACGCCAGTCGGAAATCCCCAGCCCTCCTGCCACCCTTTTCGCGACCCCCTCGCGATCCCCGGTGATCAACGCAACAGACGCGACCCGAAGACCGCGCAGAGCCTCAATGGAGGCCCCGGCGTTCTCTCGAGGCTGGTCCTCAAGCCCAACCCAGCCCAAGGCTCGTCCCGCGGACATGACGAACAGCAGGCTCATCCCTGCCGTTTCATCGTCTCCCCAATCCGGAAAGCTCTCTTCCTCACCCCCGTTGCTGAGCATCCACTGCCAGTTGCCGACCAGCACCTCTTCCTCTTCGACAACGGCCCGAATCCCACGCCCGGCTTCCTCGTGCAGGTCCGTGACCACAGCAAGGGACACCTTCGCTTTGGTCGCCAGCGCACACAACGCCACAGCGACAGGGTGATTGCTCTGCTGTTCCGCGCTGGCCGCACGGCGCAGGAGCTCGGCCGACTCAATCCCCTCTGCCGGGGCCAGTCGAGACACGGACAGACGCCCGGACGTCAACGTCCCCGTCTTGTCAAAGACGAATGCTGTCACCCGGGCAACCGCCTCAAAATCACTGACGTTCTTGACCAACAAACCAACGCGAGCGGCAGCCGACAAAGCCGCCACCATCGCCGACGGCGTTGCGAGCACCAATGCCACCGGACATGCGGCTACAAAAAGCGCGACGATCCGCCCCAAATCGTTGGTAAAGAGCCATACCAGGACCGCCAGAAGCAGGACAACCGGCGTGTAGTAGTGAACGTACTGGTCGATGATCCGGACGACAGGCAGTTTGGTGGTCTCCGCCTTGAGGATCAACTCGCGGATCTTCCCGAGCGTCGTGTCCTGTCCAGCCCGGCTGACATGGACGTCGATGGCCCCCGTCAGATTCGTCGTCCCGGCAAAAACTCTGGCCCCGGTTTCCCGATCAACGGGCAGGGATTCGCCAGTGATGTTGGCCTCCCGGATCGACGTCCGCCCAGACAGGATTTCGCCATCAGCCAAGATATTTTCCCCCGGCCGGACCTGAATGCGGTCGCCTTCCTGCAATTCCGAGGGGTCAATCAACTCCTCGCTCCCGGACTCCGTCACACGTCGGGCTTTCCCCGGAGAGAGTTTTGCCAGTGCCTCCAGGGAAGCCTTCGCTCCACTGGCGGTCCGAGACTCGATGATCAGACTGATCAACATGATGAACGCAATCACGCCGGACGTTTTGAGATCCCCCTGGGACGCGCCGGCGACAACCGCCAGCACGGCCAACTCATTCATACGCACTTGCCCACGCTTTATGTCATCAATGACAATCCTGATCAATGGGCACAGGAGGACGATCACCCCAACCAGCGCGCACAGCAGACTGCTCATGCCATCATCAGCAACCACTCGTTCCAGAACAAAGGCGTCCACGACCAGCACGCCACCTGCCAAAGCCACAAACAGGCGCCGAGCGGCCAACTCAGCGGCAACCTTCAGCGATTGCTCAGTTGTGGCAGGAGAATCACTCATGCCTCGTCCCTTGCTCTGCTGCTTTCGTGTGGGGCGTCCCTCTCTGGCGGCCCAGCGAGATTCGCACCTGTCGTCCCTCCTGCCCGTCAACGAAGTAGACCTCATCGGCTCGATGCAGAATGCGCTGAACGGTCTGGATGTAAAGCTCGCGCTTGACCACATCGGGGTTCTTTCGGTATTCCGCCAGGAGCTTCTCGTAATTGGTCACGCGGGCCTGGGCGGTCTGCTTGAGACGCTCACCGTCCGCCCGGGCAAGCGCTCTGATTCGGTCTGCCGAGCTCGTCGCCTCGTTGCTCACTCGCTCACGGTAGGATTTGGCCTCCTGAAGCAACTGGTCCACGGTCTGCCCCACAGCGACTTGAGCATCGAATGCTGACTTGACCTGCCGCGGAGGAAGAGCCGTCAACACAACTCGGTTGATCAACACGCCCATGCCCGCGGCCTCCAGTCTGTGGCGAAGGCGCTGCGCAGTGCGGTCAGAGAACTCCGCCGGCCGGAAGAGCGTAGTATCTGTCGACAGGCTCGCGGAAACCGCCAGAACAGCTTCACGCATGAAGGCAGCCAGGGCCGCTTCACCGTCGGCATGCAGTTCATAGAAGAGAACGGGATCGGCGATTCGGTAGTAAAGCGACGCACGGCAGTGCACGATGTCGCCATCTCCGGTCAACAGGTAGCCGTCCAGACCTGGACGCAACACAGGTGGGATGGGGTCGTTCGCCCCTGTTCGCGTAGCGTCCTCACTCCGGGCATACATGAAGGCATCCGTTGAGACAACGCGCTCGCGAGTGACGGTGTAGGCGTGGTACCGATCGATCGGCGGGGGGAAGATGAGGGCGCGATCGCCCGGTTGGAGACGTCGAGCCGGACGGCCGAAACGGTAGACAACCCCAACTTGGTGCTGCTTGACGATCGCGCAGCACTGCATAAGGCTGACCAGCATCAGAAGCACCACGCCCCCGATGAGCAATCGGATAATCAGTCGTAGGGCACCAGCCAATGCCCGAAGCCCCTCGGCATTCTGGTCGCCTACAGGTTGTTGCTGTTCAACGTTCATCCACTCCTCGTCCGCTCCGCAGGGGGCGGTCACGGTGCCTTGCTCTTCGCGTCGCCCAGAGCCTTGCCGTCAAGCAGGTCATAGGGGGGAACGTCTCGGTCAAGAACGATGGTGGTCTTCGATTTCAGCGTCTCTTCGAGCGCTTCCAGCTTGCGGAGGAAAAGGGCGAACTCCGGATCCTCTCGGTAAACATCGAAGAACCGGTAGGCTCTGCTTTCACCTTCGCCGCGGATACCAATTGCCTCGGCCTCGGCTTTGCTGAGCATCTCCGCCTGAAGCTGGTCAGCCTCCGTGCGACGGAGCTTGGCATCCCGCTCCCCTTCCGAACGAATCTTCTGAGTCAGACGCCCGCGGTCGGCAATCATCCGTTTGAACACGTCCTTCGTGATGCCCTCCGGGAACCCCATGTGCTCGAGACCGATGCCCTTGATGACGATGCCGTACTTTGCCACTTCCTCAGACATGCGAGACTGGATGTCCTGCTCAATCGCTGAGAGAGAGCCGCCGTCGTCGTCCTCGGCCACCGAGACAAAGCTGCCCAACGGATGCTTGCCGATGACGTCACTGGAATACTTCTCCAGCAGACCGCTCAGGATCTTCTCACCTTCAGAAAGCCGGAAACCAACCCACTCGTAGAATTGGTTGGGGTTCTCAACTGCCCAGGCCGCATGGAAACGAACGATCAGGTTCAGTCCATCTCTGGTTAGGACCTCCCTGTATCCCCCCTGCAGCAGCTGAACACGCCGGTCAAACACGTACACGCGCTGAAAAGGCCATGGCGCTTTGCCATACAGGCCGGGCTCAGTGATCGGGGCCCCGGGACGCCCCAGCGTCGACACCATCGCCACCTCCGTTACCCGCACCTGGAAGGCACAGGAAATGCACAGAAAGACGACGACGAACAAGCAGACAAGAGCCGTGATGGCCACATTCCGCTTCATGACTTACCTACCTCTCACTCTCTGTTCCCGGTCCCCGTCGCACCGGGCAAACCTACATCCAGCAACTCCGGCCCAAACTCCTGTTTAAGGTCCAGAGAAATGACCTGCTCGGAGCCGCCGCCAACCACGACCACCTTGCGCGCATCACCGAGAGAGCGCTCGAGGCGATCCAGATACGAGAAATACCGATAGAGACGTGGGTTCGCCGAATGCAGGGCCAACCGTTGTTTGAAGAGGGCTCCGACGCCTTCTGCTCGGGCCACTTTGGAGCTCCGGAAGGCCATCGCCTCACCACGGCGCTCAGCGGCAATCCCTTCCGCATAGGGGACGATCCGGTGGTAATACGCGTCGGCCTCGGACATGCGTGCTGTACGCCGTTGAAGCTCAGCGACTACATCCTGATAGGCGTCGACCACGGCAGGAGGCGGCTGCAAACGAATGATCGCCACCGACAAAACCTCAACTCCCAACGGCAACGCCCCGCTATCAACCCGCCGCTGTATGGCCTTAGCTAACGAAGATGCAATCCTCTCGCGATCAGTCTGGAGCAACGCAGCACCATCGTGTGTCGCGAAATAGGCGAGGGCACACCGCCGGACAGTTCCTTCCAGAAGCGCCTGTGGTTCGGCATGGTTGTAGAGAAACGCCCGAGGGGACTTCACGCGGTAGTGCACGTGAACATCCGCCACCAAAAGACTCGCGGAGGGAGCTGTGGCTCGCCCTTTTCCCGTTGCCTCACCCACGCGCGGGGCGCCCGCACTGTGGCTGGCCGAGACAAACACGGCAGCCCAATCGCCGGCAGACCGCCACAGACCTGGAACACGCCCCTCGGCATGCGAGCCAGTCAAGTCCGGCGTCGGGACGCCAATGCGCACGTCACGTATACGGGCCGCATTGAGCCTGCGAACCGTCTCAATGGGCCAGGGGAGCTTGCCATGCAGCCCAGGACCCAGGTCGCCTTCCCTGGGAGCGCCCCATCGCTCCACGATCGCTACCTCCCCCGGATTGACGATGACGAAGCACGAAACGACCCCCAAAACACCCAACTGCAGAGCCAGGAGCGGCACAACCGCCCGGACCAGCACTCGGAAAAACCACGTGTCGGAAACCCGGAAGCCGAATTGGTAGTCGAGCACGTCTGTCACACCGTGGACGAACTGCTCCGGAGCGACAAGCAACTCGGCGAGACGGCTTCGGTAGACCGCCGCTGGGGGGCCCGAATGCCGTGGACCGTACAGAGCAGCAACGACGATCCCCGCCTTCTCAACCGCACAACCAACCATCACCAACGCGATCATGCGCCCGATCACGAGGGCCGTATTCTCGATAAACCCGAGCTCCGCACCTCGGAGCAGGTAGGCTCCAAACGCCAAAAGAGCCGCCAGGAACGTGAGGCCAGCATTCAGGAGAGCATATCCAGCGGGGGCGCGCACCATGCCTCCGGACGGCGTGGCCGCCATCCCTGCGGCGTACCTCCCAACGAGAAAGAACGCGAACGAACCGACGAAGAGGCAGATCGAGAGCGGCAGCAACCGTTCACCAGCGGTCGCGACGAACGCTGCGGAAGACTGCCAGAGCCAGACAGCGAGGATGCCCTCGATGGCGGCAATCACAAGAGTGGCAACCGGCAGGAAGAAACGTTCGAACTGGGCGAGCGCCCGTTCTCGCTCGTTGAGGACCCCTTCGTCACCCTCGAAAAGCTCGTGGGCTCGCGGACCGGCAGCTTTGAGCTCCTCGGCCTCAAGCTCAGCCCCGCGGACAAGACGCAAGTGGAAGACCGCGAGCAACCCCAGCAGGGCATGCACGGCATGTAGAGCCGACACTCCCCAGCACTCTGTCCAGCCTCCCACCTTCGCCAGAGCGACCAACACAGCACAGACCACGAGGTGTAACAGCCCGAAAACAGCCGCGACCCGGTCGTGCAGCGGTTTCGTTGTCATGCCCGCCCCTCCAGTTCGTGACGCCTGAAAAACCACGTGGCAACGACCAAGGCGACAAGACAGTAGCAGAAGGCATGGACGCTGCTGCGCATGACATACGCCCAGGGCACCGCACGACCTTCCGCGAGAGTGTCGTTCACCCAGTAAAGCTGCCAGTTCGGCAAGACAACCCGGGCAAACGTAGCAGGAAGACCATTCCCCAACAGACTGCGGATGGCGGTCTCCGACAGCATTCCGCAGAAGAAGACGAGTACAGCGCCGGTCAACAGGAGTCCGACATCAGCAACCGTTGCGAGCAGCGCCATCACACCGGAGAACACCACGAGGCAGAAAAAAACCTGCAGACACGCCTTGCCTGTCTGCCAATCGACGCCTCCAAACCCATGCGCACCCTCCGCCGTGAACTGCCCGAGACCGAGGTCCGCAGAAAACGCCAACAGGAAACAGACCACCAAAGCGACATTCGCCTGCCAGACGTAACAGCCCCCCAATAAATAGTGCTTGACAGCCATCACCACGAGCGCAACGACCACGGCCCCCACATACAGACTCAGACCTGCACTGTCCAGGGTCTCTGCCGAAGCCGTGATCTTCGTCAGCCACAGACAACCGACGGATGCCAGCGAGTGGATCACCGCCAGACTGAGAACCAGTCCCGACCACTTACCAGCCACGAAGCAAAAGCCGCTAACGGGGCGGCTCATCACAACCGGTGCCGCGCCATTCCGAATGTCCTCAACAAACACGATCGCAGCTCCCAAACCCGCGGCGAGGCATCCCCCAAGGAGACAGAGGGCAAGGCTCTGATCACGAACGAGCCGAAGCTGCTCGCCGAACGTGAAGAACGGCAACGCGCCAAGGAACGCCTGAACGGAGAGGATTGTCAGTGCCAAGACAAGGGAGAACGGACTCCCCAACGCGACCACAAACGCGTTGCGGGAGAGAGCGCCATACTGTTGGAGCCACTTTCTCATAGGTACGATAACGTAACGCGTCATCGCCCAAAAGTCGTGCACGCCACCCGCCTGGACAGCGGACCGTTTCGACGTTGCAGCGCCGTCCCCGAGATGGCTCGGCTTCGTGGCCAGGACATAGTCCACTCAGGGGTGAGAGCAGAGCCCCCTCCCGTGGGGAGAGTGAGACAGCCCCCCGGATGAACACCATGGGCATAGCGCAGCAGACGCAGGAACAGGGCTCCCCTCCGAAGAACGGGAGGGCAACCACTTTCCTCTTGCGTCGCCGTACTCGTTTCGCTATCCTGACACTGAGAATGATAGATGGAGTGCTGTACACAGAGCCAGGAAGGAAGACGGCAAATACATGAACGAGCACGTACAACGCGATGACCGCCTTTTCACCCTTATTGAGCTTCTGGTCGTCATCGCGATCATCGCGATCCTGGCTGCCATGTTGCTTCCCGCCCTCTCTCAGGCCCGCGCGAAGGCCCACTCCATCAACTGTGTGAGTAACGTCAAACAGGTCGGCATGGCCGGCTTCATGTACGCCGACGAGAACGAGAACATGATCCCCATCGGCTGGGGAAGTGGGACAGACTGGTACCGCCGTTGGTTCGATTACCTCAATGACAAGTCCGTTTGGCTCTGCCCAGCCCGCAAAGTCGGCGGTCCCAGAATCACGTTCGCAGCAGGCCAGGTAGGGTACATGACCTACTCGACCATCTGCGAGAGCTCAGTCAGCGCACGAGGCTGGCGGGGCGGCTCCGGCGCAGCGCCGAGACATTGCTCCTACATCCGGCGACTTCCCGTCACCAAGATCACCGAGCGCATCCTCGTCGGTTGCTGGAATCACGCCCATCGCATGTGTCCACCGGCCCATGCAACGTGGCCCTCCTACCATCAAACGTATACCCGTTTCCTCGGGCAGAACGGGACGCCACGCCATCCCAAGAGCATCCCCGTTATGTTCATGGACGGCCATGCCAAGAACATGATGACTACCTCGGGGGCGTTCTCTTCGGACTCTGTCGAGCTCTGGATGCAGCCGTAACAGGCCCTCCTGAATCGATCTCATACGGCGCCCGGTCCCATGCGACCCGGCGCCGTTTCTGTTCACCCGTCACACCCCCCTCATGCGAACCCAATCGACGTGCCGGAATGGGCCTCCTCTTCCTTGACGCCCCCCTTGTCCGAGCCTAGAGTACGTGTTCTTCGGTGCCCCTCGGGGCCCAATTTGCCGGTGGACGCCCAGTACTACTCGACCAAGGAGACACGTGTGCCAACAGCAGAACCGCCCCCATCACGGAAGCAGTTCACCCTCATCGAACTGCTTGTGGTCATCGCCATCATCGCCATTCTCGCGAGCATGCTTCTGCCCTCCATCCAGAAGGCAAAGAGCAAGGCAACCAGCATTGAGTGTACCTCGAAGCTCAAGCAACTGATGCTCTGCGCCATGCTCTATATCGATGACAACAACCATCTTATGGCCGCCAACCATGCCTCGTGGCGCCACTCGTCCGGGAACTGGTACGCATGGTGGTACGGATTGGATCAGTATGTCGAGAACTGGGCAGACTACAGCTGCCCGGAAGCTCATCGCAAGAAGATCCGTATCTACCGGGGGCTCTCCTACAACAAGAGAGGCTGCGGCGACAGTTTCCTGACCGGCGAGAACTCCTACAACTTCTGGCGCGGTACGGTGCTGGGCATGCCCGCGCCGGCCGGCAGTATCGCGTTTGGCGAATGGGCCAGAGGAAACGGGCACCGTCTGTGTCCTCACTGGCATCAAGGCCGGACGCACGTCGGCTACGTTCACCCGGAAATGCATGGCAACGGCAGCAACTATGCGATGTATGACGGCCACGTCGAATGGATGCGCTATCGGGAGACGTTCGACGACGGCAATTACTGGCTGTGGGACAAGACGGGGGCCCAACCCTCCAACCCTCTCACCTGGCCATGGCCATAGGCCAGCCCTCTCAGTCGGTCCCCGCTGCCCCTACCAACAACACCCCTCTGCCACCCCAAGCTGCTTGGCAGACGTGCAGGTTGACTCCGGGAACACCTACGTCCTGCAACGGTCCTATTCACTGCAGATCTTGATCTGCGGCCCCCAATCGGTTAGAATAGAGTAGAGAAACATGACACGGCGCATGCTGAAGCCCGTGCCTGTCCGGCGTATGAAGCTGAGGTGGAGGAAGCACAGGAGACACGCAGGGCAGCCATTCGAGGGCGTTGCTGGCGACCTGTCAATCTGGAATCCGTAGCCCGGGAGCCAAGTGAATCCGGGCAGCTATACGCACCGCGGAATGTCGTGTGGGAGTGCGACCATCCGGCGCCAATGGGCCTAATGTGCCCACGAGTTGCTGAGTGATGTAGTGAAGCCTTCTCCACGACAAACATCGTCGGACGGCACGGCCCCTCCCCGCTGGGTCCAGGGCGTTGCTGTGGCGTTGCTTGCCCTGTTTCTCCTCCTCCTTCAGGGCCCCGAACGACACGCTCCCCCAGGAACAGACGGAAGAGCAGCTCTTCCCAACCCGAGCGATGCTCGTTTGTCGCTCCAAACTCCCGCGGACAATCCCGCCGTTGCCCTCCCTGCTTCGATACTCACTCCAGAGGCCGAGGGGCTCAGCCCAGGACTCCCGCCCCGGGCGGCTGCCACCGAGCCCCGCACGAACACAACGCCCACGATCACAGTCGTCGAAGCAAGCCTTGATCGAACATTGCTCGTCGTCACCTCGCCCCTACCGGTCCTTGAGGAAGTCACTGTCGCAGGTCGAAAGGCTACCCGCGTGCACCTGGGAAAGGCACGTCAACTGAAGCAACGCGGTTGTCCTGCCCTGCCGTTTGTCCGCACGAACCTGCTCATCGCTGACCGTGCTGTTCCGTCGCTGCAGGTCGTTGAATCCACTTACGTCGACCAGCCGACCCCGCCCCCCGAGCCCTCCCTGGGATTCGTTGAGAGAGGCAGTGCCGCGGAGACCTCCGTTCAGCCGCACTTCGGGCCGGCCTACACCGACCCCAGACCGTACCCGGAAACGCCGGCCCGGTTAACCGCTCCCTACCGCATTCGACGCCTGCGCGGAGTGGGTGTTCTCGTCGCTCCGACCCAGTACTTGCCGGGGGAAGGCACGCTGCGTACCTACACACGGCTTGTCCTGGAGATCACCGCACCTCCCCCAAACGGGTCGGAGTCGACAATCGCCCTACCACAGAGCACAGCATTCACGGCTCTGGCACGGGCGAGTTTCAGTAACTTTGCCCAACTCCAAGTTGCCGAAGCAACGCCACGGGCCGCACTCACAGAAACAACCGGGAGCGCGACGCGTGCGAGTGCCATCCAGGATCCCCTCGACGCCGTGCTCGTGATCACATCAACCGTGTTCACCGACCACGTAGCTCCCTTTGTTCTGTGGAAACGCCAACGAGGATTCGTGGTCAAGACAGCGACTTACCCAACCGACACAGGAACGGGAGCGAGTGCCCTGAAGGAGTACATCAGGGCACAGTACGAAGACGCCAACGTCCCGGTGTCCCACGTCATCCTGGTAAGCGACTACGACGGCGATGAGACGGGGAACACAGACATCCCCGTTTACCAGACGTCTCCTCACGCATCGGACGCGATGTATACCACGTTGACAGAGGACGACTACCATGACCTGATCATCTCCCGCATCTCTGCCGAAACGGTCCTGGAACTGGAGAACCAACTGACGAAGTTCGTCGAATACGAGAAGTCTCCTCAGACGGGGGATGACGCCGGCTGGTATACCAGCGGCGCGATGGTGGCATCCAATGAGGGCCCCGGCAAGAGCGCTTTCGGCAAGTACGACTGGGAAATCCTCGGGGCGGAAAGAGACGACCTGCTGGCCAACGGCTTCGCGGACGTGGCAACAATCAACGACCCGGGAGCGACGGCAGACGAGGTCGTTGACGCCTGGAATGCCGGTTGCAGCCTGATCTACTACCTTGGACACGGCTCCGAGACATCATGGCAGACGACCGGCTTCAGCACCAGCATGGCAGACACACGCTTGACCAATGGGCACGCCCTCCCCATGGTCCTCAACGGCAACTGTCAGAACGGCGACTTCCTTCGCTCGGGAGGTGACTGCCTGGCAGAGGCCATCCTGAAGGCGGGAACATCAGCATCCCCCGCGGGAGGAATCGCCGCCGTCTCGTCCACTACAGATATGGACTGGGATCCTCCAATCGTGATGGCACAGGCGTTCACCGATTACCTGCTCGGACACGACCCGGTTAACGCAGGAGACATGACCTTTGACGGAGCAACAGTCTCCACCTTGGGCACCCACGTCGTGCTCAGTCTCCACAGGGCGATGGACTACTGCATTGCCACACCTGACGAAGGCACTGGAGCCGCACGGAAAATCATGCAGCAGGTGCACCTGTTCGGCGACTGCACCCTGGACCTGAGGACCTCCACTCCCATGGAAATGGTCGTGACGCACGATCCGAGTCTGACACCGGGACACACACTCGATGTCACGGTCGCGACTCCGGGCGGAGCCCCACTAGGAGACGTGACCGCCTGCCTGTATGCGGCCCCCGACAAGCAATACGTCTCGCGCACCGATGCGGCAGGGTATGCCTCGTTGTCACACGGATTGGGCGCAGGAGAGTCAGGCACACTCACGGTCTACCGGACCAACGCCATCCCCGTGCAGATCTCGCTTCAGGCCTCCGGTGGCCCGCCGGCCGTCACGTCGACGCCGAGCCTGCCTGCGGGTTTTGTGGGCGAACCATACACCTTCTCCCCGTCTGCAGGAGGCGGAGTGCCACCGTTGACGTGGGGCTTGACAGGAGCAGACGCCACCTGGCTGCTGATTGATCCAGCAACGGGGGAACTCTCCGGCACGCCGGATGCTGCCGGAACGGTGACGGCCACACTGCAGGTCACTGATTCGGAGGAACCGCCTCAGCAGGCAAGCCAACCAATCTCCTTCCCGGTTGGTACTCCTGTGAGCATCGCCACCACCACGCTGGCTTCGGGAACGGTGGGCCAGCCTTACGACGGACAAGTGCTGGCCGATGGGACATTCGCTCCCATCACGTTCGAGCTCGGGAGCCGGGCCCTCCCGACCGGCCTGTCTCTATCGAGTCAGGGCACAATCCAAGGGACGCCAACTCGGAGCGGAGCCTTCACGTTCGACGTCGTCGCACACGACCAGCAAGGACGTTCGGACTCCGCGATTCTCTCCATGCAGGTCGATCCGGCCGCTACCATCTCGATCGATACAGCGTCTCCCTTGCCCCCTGCGCGCCAAGGTGGCGCGTACAACGTTGTGCTTGCCGCATCCGGAGGCTCGGGAAGCGGCTTCGTTTGGGGGGTGGTCGCCGGGGGCCTCCCGACCGGCACGCAGCTCACTCCTTCAGGCACGCTGTACGGGACGCCCAGGCCCGATGGCGAACACATATTCACAGTCAGCGTTGCCGATGACCAAACCCCGCCGGTGTCCACGCAGAAGGCCTTTGTTCTCACCGTGAATGGCGCCCTGCACGTGGTAGAAGCGACGCTTCCCGACGCCTCTGTCGGCATTCCCTATTCGGCATCGATTGCGGCTGACGGTGGCCAGCCCCCTTACATCTTCGTAGCCGCGGAGACGGAGGGACACACCGAATCGAACACCACGTCGACGTTCACCGAAGCAGGCCAGAAACAGACATGGGTTGGTGACGAAACTGAATGGGACCTCGACCTGCCGTTTCCGTTCGTCTACCATGGAACGGCCTACACGACGTGTCGGGTCGGCGACAATGGATATGTCGTCTTCGGTAACGACTCGCCGGATCCGTTCTGGAACGCAGCCCCCGGGACACTCTCCCCGCTGGTCATGATCGCCCCGTTTTGGACTGACCTGATCATCGAGGAAGGCAACGCTGACACCGGCATTTTCCTGGACGAGACAGAGTCAGGCTTGACCATCCGCTGGTGCGGTCACGACTATCACGAAGAGACGGATGTCATCAATGTCGCCGTTACGCTGAACCACAACGGCAGCTTCCGCTTCTCCTACGGAGCAGTCGCCACCACCAACCGAGTGGTCGTGGGCTTCAGCAACGGGGGCGCCGACAGCATGGTCGTCACCTACTCGCACGCCTGGGTTGAGAAGAACCCCAGCTATGTGGTGGGCTGGGCAAACCACGATGATATCACCTTCACTCCTCAAGACGTCTTACCTGAATGGCTCAGTCTGCAGGCAGATGGCCAAATAACAGGGACGCCTCTGGAAGCGGGAAGTGTCCCTTTCACCGTCCAGATCAGTGACGCAGGCGGGGAAACGGTCACTCAGCAGTTCGCGCTGGACGTCACGCTGCCACCCCAGGCGGACCCAAATCAGGACGGCGATGTAGACAACACAGAGATCCTTGCGTTTATCGAGCTCTGGACAGAAGGTGCGGTGACGGAAGAGCAGGTGCGCGACGCAATCGACCTGTGGCGCACCGGCCCACCTGTCGGCCGTTCGCAGAGCCGCAGGAGGACGCCTTTGACGCGAGGTCCGCAACCGAAACCACGGATGGGCGAAATCCTCGTTCTCCAACTGCCCCTCGCGGACCCGGTGCCCATGGCAAGAAGCCTGTTCGAAGCGGGATTCGATGTAGCCAGGCTGGTGGGTGACAGGGCAGAGATCTACGCCACGCCGGACGAGCTCAACGCTCTGGTCGAAGCCGGGTTCACCCCCGTAGTCTCAGGACGGCAGTTCGTAGGAGCCCAGTTGGCAACGGCGGAAGCGGAAGCCCAGCGCGACGCCCCACCGGGCTACACCACCTACAGCGACATGGCGACCCAGTTGCACCTGCTCGCCCAAGATCACCCGGAAATCTGCCGTGTGGCGTCAATAGGTCAATCGGTTCAGGGCCGTGAGCTCTGGAGGATCACCCTCTCAGACAACCCGGATGCTCGCGAGGCGGAGCCGGTCTGCAGGCTGGTCGCAACCATGCATGGTGACGAACCAATCGGTACGGATCTGTGTCTGCGTTTCCTTGAGTTGATCGCGAACAACTACGGTGGCTCCGATGCCATGGGACAACGAGCCACCGCGTTGGTGAACAACACCCGACTGACGGTCCTGCCGTGCATGAACCCCGACGGCTTCGAGAGCCGAACGCGATACAACGCTAACGGCGTAGACCTCAATCGGGACTTCCCGGACGGTGCCCTGAGCGATATTGGCACGATGGGAACGACAGACACCCTCAACGCCGAAGGTCAGCAACCCGAAACTGCCGCAGTCATGCAGTGGACCGTGCAATCCCCGTTTGCCCTCTCGGCCTCCTTCCACTCGGGTGCCTTTCTTGTCTGTTTCCCTTACGGCAACAACCCCCAGCAACAAGACACCAACACGCCGACACCCGACGACACTCTCTTCCGTCAACTGGCCGGCATCTATGCCAATAACCACGCCACGATGGCCACCGCCTCCATCTACCAGGGAGGAGTCATCAACGGGGCTCAATGGTACGCTGTGAACGGTGAGATGGGGGATTGGGCCTACCGCTACTGCGGCGGACTGGAAACAACAGTGGAATTGAGCAACACCAAGACACCTGACGCAGCCCTTCTTCCGGCGTTCTGGGAAAACAACCGCGAAGCCATAATCAGCTACGTAGAAACGGCTGCCACCGGGGTTGGAGGAATCACCACCGACGCCCCGGGCGGGAACCCGCTCTGGGCCAGAGTGACGCCCCTTGGTATTGGCGTATCAACCTACTCGGACGCGACGGGAGGCGATTATCACCGCCTTCTCCTCCCCGGAACGTACACCCTTGAGTTCGCAAGTCCCGGGCACTGGACCCGGGAGGAGTCGGTGATCGTCACGGGGGCGGAGAAACAACGCCTTGACGTTGCCCTCACTCCCGCTGACCATACCGTTACGCGCAGGATGCAGCAGCTCCATGACAGACCAGACGACACCGTCGTTATCGATCTGGAAATAGATGTCGATGATGGCGTTCCGCCGAGCGGGATCATTCTGACCGAGTCAATCAGCAGCGGGTTCACCTACCTCGAAGGAACTACGGTCGACGGCAGCGGCGCAGGCCTGGCCGACCCCAGAGAGGACGGGAGCGCGTTCTCCTGGCTGATCTGGGGAGACGATCTGACGGACTCGACACTCAGATATGAGCTCGACGCCGACGAAGCACATGGCCCGACCCGCGTTGATGGGGCACTTCAGACGGTACTGGGGGAAGCCCCGGCCTTCGGTCCGAAGGAATGGCTGAACGACGGTGAGCTCGAGTGGACAATCGAGTTGGCCCCCGGATGGAACCTTGTCTCGGTCCCCCTGGAGCTTTCGGCCTCCGCCCCGGAACAGGTGTTCGGGCCGGAATTGCCCTCCATCTTCAGCTGGGATGGGTCAAGCTATTCCGTCCCAACCTCAATTGAGCCGAAAAATGGCTACTGGATCCACACCGCAGGCGCTCGGTCGATAACCGTTCTCGGAACAAGGCCTGAATCGCCCAACCGGCAGTTCACCCAAGGCTGGAACCTGTTCGGCTGCACGGAGGCCAACACGCAACTGACGGCTCCACAACTGTTCATGCCTATCTGGGGCTGGGGGAACGAGTATGAGGAGGCCGTGGAACTCGTGCTCGGCAAGGGCTACTGGTGCTTCAGCACAGAACAGATCGACGTTCCTCTGACCGCACGCTCGCGCTGAGACGGCCTTCCGGAAACGCTTCCCCACCTTCATCCTGTTCTCTCAGCAGGAGTCCCGGCCCGAAACCGATCCCTTTGCCCAGCCCAGGCCCTGCCCCGTTGTCGAACGACAGCCTGGCGGGCGGTGCTCCCGCTAAGGCGTTCCCCCCAGACAAACGACATAGGGAACGGCCACACACGGGACCGTCCTCACCCCATCCTGCGTGTTCCCACTGGACGCGGTGTCCCCCGTTGGGCCTACTTCTCAGAGGGCACAACGATACCGCGCATGATGATATTCTGACAGAACAGGAAGATCATGAATGTCGGTATTGCCGCGATGATGAGAGAGGCGTACATCACCGCCTGACCACTCCGCTGCTGGAGCTGGTACAGCCACACCATCAGGGTCCACATTTTCTCATCCTGACAGGTCACGAAAGCGAACATGAAGTTGGAGTAGGCCATCGTGAATGCCCGGAGAGCGATGACGGCTAGAATCGGTTTGGAGAGCGCCATGGTGATCTGCCAGAACAGGACCCACTCGCTCGCCCCGTCGAGCTGGGCGCTCTCGTAGAGTTCCTGCGGCTGCGCGTCGAAAAAACCTTTGAGAAGGAAGATCGAGTACCCGTTGGCCATACCGGGCAGAATCAGCGCAGCAAAGGTATTCAGGAGACCGAGCTTGCGGAGCATAAGGAAGTTGGGGATGCTGGTGACCATCGGGGGGAACGCCATCGTGCACATCAGGAACAGCAGGATCTTGTACGAAGACGGCATCTTATAGCGACTCATGGCGTAAGCCGCCAATGGGTTGACCAGTAGGGCCGACATGATCGCCAGCGAACAGTAGATGACGGTGTTGAGGATCCCGCGACCGTGGAACAGCATATACTCCGCGACCGTCCGGTAGTTCCGGGTCACGAACTCGCGCCGCAGCCTGCCGACATTGTCGAGGAAGTAGGCCTGATGCAGGTCCTTCTGCGGCATCAGGATATCGGCAACATTCGCGTAAGTTGTCGCCAAGGTGTCGTTCAGAGGCTCAAGCCCGCCGTGTCGCTCCACGACCCAGTCCTGGAACATGAACTCAACGCTTCTGATCCGGAGGTGCTCCACCGAAACCTGGGCAAGTGTCCCTGAAACCGGGTCCTTCCATCCCGTGATGAAGGCTTCCCAGTCAGTCCCGGCCATCCCTTCCTCCGGCGGTTCCCCGATCAGGGGAACGTCAGCAAAGCTGCCATATGTCGTCCCGTGAAGTTTGTTCAGGGTGGCCACGGTCTGGTGCTTGGTCTTGAGGAACGCGTGGTATTCGGTCAACGCTTCAGGGGCAACGCGCACCCACTGCAGCGCCACTGTGTTCCGAACAAACTCCTCCCAGTCCTTCCGGGTCGTTTCGTCGGCGTCTCGAGGATAGGCCCGAGCCAGGTGAAGCTGTGCGTAGCTCTCGTAGGTCGTTCCGTGGTCTTCGTTGTACTTCGCGATGTCGGTGCTGTACTGCGTCTTCAGGAACTGCTTCTTGAAGAACCCCTCGGGCGAGTGGTAATAGCGCATGGCGTGGGGAACACCCTCACCGAACTCAACCAGCGTCTTCGTGAGGGTGTCGGACTTCGGTTTATCGCGCCGCAGGAGACAAGTTGGAGGGATCGAGTAAACACTGTTCCAACCGATGTACTCAGTCCCCAGAGCACGATTGACGTCGTCGATGCTATCGCCGAACTTGGCCGCCAGGTGTTTCTTGAACTGGCGCAGCGTGGCCGGCATCGTGCGCGATGTGGGGGTGTAAAGGTACCCGGGAGCATAGGCGTAGAAGGGCAACTCAGCTTCGCCGAGGAAGGCCTCCAATTCCGCCGCCAGTTTGCGGTTCGGGGGCGTCGGCTCAGGGAGAAGCTCAAAGGCAACTTCGTCCACATCATAGACCATATCCAGGTCGAGGATGCGCTCGTTGAAGAGTCCCTCCAAGTGTTTGGCGTACATCCAGTTCTGATCACGCACGAAACGCGGGATGGCATCAAAGAACTTGATGTCCATTGCGCTCTTGGTGCTGCCCGACAGCATCAGAAGGAACGGGTAGACCATCGTGGCCGCGCCCACAATCAGGCAGGTATACATGCCCAAAAACAGGCCGCGGACCTTCCAGTCTTTTCTGCCGATGGATGAGATAATTGCCATAGTTGGTGCTCGCGCTGAACGCTGCTGCAACGGGGGGTGCACGTGTCAATGGCAGAATGAGCCACACCCACGAACGCCCCACACACGGTCTTAGTCTTTGTTCCCGGTCGTCTTGAATTCGAGACGCGACAGGATTCGAAGGCGATCCACGGTGAAGCCGATTAGCATGAAACCAAGGACCCATGCCATCGCTGTGGCCGGCCCAAACTTGAGATACAGGTAGGCCTTGTAGAAAATGTGCAACCCCGCCACTTCTGTGCCTTTGGCGCCACCGGTCATGGCCAGGATAAACGCCGTGTTCTGCCAGGATGCAATGAAGACGCCCACGAACTGAATGATGAGCAGCGGCTTCAGGATGGGGATGACAACGAACAGGATCTTGTCGATGAACGTCGCTCCATCAATATCTGCGGCCTCGTAGAAATCCGGAGCGATCCCCTTCAGAGCAGCGAGGTAGATCAGACACCCCGGCCCCATTCCTGCCCAGACCATGGGTAACACGCAACACAACATCGCCGTCTTGGGGTCGTCCAACCACTCATAGGGATCTTTCATCGGCAGGAACAGATCCACCCAGAACGGTTCCGGGGACGCCTTGAAAACGCGGAACGCAAACGAGGCAAAGAACCAGAACATGCCCAGCCCGGCAAGAAAGCAGATCACGGAAACCCAGTGCACCTCGTGCAGCCAAAGACGCTTCGCGAAAAAGTACAGGATCAGGAAAAGCGTCAGGCCAACGAGAATGAAGCCGATGGCCGGAATCTTGAGAACAACCGCGTTCAGCACCCCGAACTCGCTCTTCTCGTAAAACGAACGCCACAGGTAGATGACAACCAGGCCAGTGATGACAGCGGGGAGATAGAACAGGGTCCGAAAGAGGATCTTCCCACGCGGAATCTCTTGGAGCAGAACCGCGAGAATCACAGGAGGCAGGAAGGTCAGTCCCACAACGAGAAAGCTGTACCGCAGCGAATTCCACACGGCACGCCACCACTCCGCGTCCCAGAGCAGGTTGGCAAAATTATCGACCCCGACAAACTCCGACCCCCCCATGATCCGGTAGTTCTGGAAGGCCATGCCCGATCCCATGACCAGCGGCACGTACCGCCAGAAGAAGATCGAGAGCACAGCAGGAATGATGATGACGTATCCCCACCTGTACTTCACGAACCCCCACGTGACCGTCTCTGCCCCCTCAATCTTGGGGGGAGTAAAGATCCGGATGATCTTCCGAAAGACAAGAGTAAAGCCGATCACGATCAGAATCAGGAGACCTGTCGCACACGTGCGCCGAACAAGCACCTCTTTGGGTGTCAGAAGGCCGATCATTTTCTCGTTGGCCTCGGATACTCCATCCTTGAGTAAGCCCTGCATCACGGCCACCCGCTCGCCTTGGTCTTCAGGCAGTTCTCCCGCACGCGCCATGGTCTCAGCCGTGATGAGAGGCTTGGTCATCACGTGGTATACCAGTTGGCAATTCCGCCCATAGGGCTCGGGCTTGCCCGTCTCAATGGCGATCTGGAAGGTCTCTTCCCAACCTCTGGGAGCCAACCGAATCAGATCCTCATAGCCAAACAAGTGAAGGTAGCGAGGATTGACAAAGCGCCCGAGTCCACCTTCAACCATGATGCGCGTCCTGATGCGCGTCGCATCCTTGGACTCATGGAACTTCAGGAACTCCCACGCCGCGTCCCGCACAGCCGGATCTTTGATATCCGAGAAAAGCCCCTGCATCCGCGAATTGAGCTCGCCGCCGCGGTGGCGAACGCCGTTCTCATCTGCGTATCCCAGCGGAACAGCCACCATGCCCGTGATGTCTGGATTGATGGTGCTGAAAAGCTTCTCATCAATATAGGCGGGGTAGAAGCCGATCTGCCCCAACTCCCACTTCTGCCCAGCTTCGGTCTCTTTGTAGGCATAGCCGTAGCGATTCCGCCCCGTGTCGTCGACCCAGTGTTCATTGCAGATACGCGTATAGAACTCCAAAGCAGTGGCTGCGGCCCGAGTGTCGAACGACGCACGCCACTCGTCGTTCTCGGGGTTGTACATCATGGCTTCGCCGCCGGCACTCCAGAGGAACGTCACCCAGTACCAGCTCTCGCTCTTGCCCTTGCCGAAGCGGGCCCCGTAGGTCCCCCTCTTTGGGTCGGTCAGCTTCTTGCATGCCTCGAAGAAGTCTTCCCACGTCCAATCGTTCTGCGGATAGGCCACACCGGCCGCGTCAAGCAGATCCTTGCGGTAGAGGATGACTTTGCCTAACACCCCGCCAAAGGGCATGGCCCACGTGTGCTCCTCGCCGCCAGGCCCACGCCGCTTGATGACCGGCCAAATCTTCTCGTGGACCGCGAAATCCATCTCTTCCTGCGTCATGCCCGAAAGGTAGCCGTCTTCCGGTTTATCCAAGGGGTACAGGAAGCCTTCCTGAATGTACGTGTCTGATTGGCGGAAATTGACGTAAAGGATGTCGGGAGCAACACCACCGGCGATGGCCATCAACGGCCGGGAGTCCATCCCCATCCCCTCAACCGTGATGCCGCTGAACTGCTGCAGCTCGATCTCGACATTCTCCCAGTCAAAATCGCCGTACTTCCCAGCGTCGGCCTCGTACTTGGCTTTGTAGCGCTCACGGAAAATCTGGGGGAAGCGACGGGTAAATTCCTTGATGACGGCCACGTCAGCCCGGGTCTTGGTGTCCGTCCGAGTTGGGTCGGGAAGGCGGAAGGCCTTGACGTGGATAATCGTCCTGCCGTCCTCCTTCTTCTCGATCCATCCCGCCGAAGCACTCACTCCCAGGCACAGCGCCAGAGCCACCAAGCCTGAACGAAACGAAATCGACGAGTTGAGGCGTTTCATAAACCGTGTGTTTCCGCGTGAAGACACGTCCTGCCATTCTCAATTGACGGTGGATCGGCCCCATCGGCCAGCCCCACCACGTTCAACCCACGTCAGGGATTCCCAAATGTACAGTTGGATTCCTGAAAGGAAAGGTCCAGCTCCCCCCTTGCGGGGGCTGGACCAACAGTCCTGTCGAGGCCCGGCGGCAGGGCACATCTCACCGGGCAACACGCACTGGAACACCATCCAGGCGTAGGTGTGCGCCCCCAGCGACCGAGGCGCAGACGAGTCGTCGATCCGAGCCGAATCGCAGCACGGCAGCCCGCGCGTCAGTCTCCACCCCAGCCACCCGCTTCAGGCCGGGACTCTCGCCCATGATCCCATGCACCCGGAGATCGACCACAACAATGTCCCTCTTCTCTCCCCGCAGAATCTCCAGCGCGCAGACCTCGGCAGGAGAAATGTCTACGCCGGATGCGTCCACGACCGGCAGCCGACGAACGCTGAGATCCGGACTCTCTCCGGGGCGCATCGGCAGCATTACCGTGTCGAAGAGGCAAACATCAGTCGCCTCCTGGACGAACCTGAGCACCGGGGCAGGTTCCTTCTCACCGTGGGCGCCGGAATACCATCCCTGCAGCGGCTCCTCCTGGCCGGAAACGACATCAACGCGGGTTGGCGAGGCCTGGACGAAACAGATATTGGCCCGATCCACGTCGGCAGTCCCCGTGTACGGTCCGTCGCGTCCCACGACACGACGTCCCGGTTCGAAGTGAAAGAGCTGCTCATACTCATGCTCGCCCTGGGCACGAAGCCGGTCCACGATGATCCAGTAGTCGTCCTTGACGAACAGGATTTCGCGGCGATGGGTGGCCAGAGGGGTGGCCTTCTCTCCCCCGAAACGGTTGCGCCAACCACGGTTTTCCAGGAACTCGATCCACTTCCCATCGTACTCACTCCAGGCAAGATCAAAGACGTCATCGCTGTGCCAATCATCCTGGCGAGGACCCTCCGCAAGGCCATAGGTACTAAGCTCACAGGCTCGGTTCTGGCTGAGGCCATCCACCAACACGACGTTGTGGGCTTGGGATGAACGGAAATACTGGTTCCACGCGTTGGTGGTGTACGAGTAAATGCCGACCTCGGTCACCAAGACCTCGCCAAAGGCGTAGCACTCGAAATTCCCCAGGTCTTCATGCCAGTGACCGATGCCCAACGGCCCGGCGTCCATGCACAGGTACTTGGCCTCACGGTCCCATCCTGAGCGCATGACGTAGAAGCCAGCCCACGGCAACCGGGTCGACCGGAAAGACGGGGGAGCGCCATCCTCTCCGTTGGTGGCAAACCAGCGGTGCTCAGGCCGGTCAAAGAGCTTCCTCAGGCTGGCATAGATGCGTCGGATGCGAGGTCGTCCCCACGTGTCTCCAAACGCCGGGATGCTCCCCAACGGAGTCGCGAGTTTTGCGTAAACGGAATACGGCTCGGCCAATCCCTCAACCAGCTCCGACGGGGCCTCATAGCCAAAAAGAAGCGCTGCGTTCACCATCTCGCGGATCGCCCCGGCACTCCCGCCGTGGTACCCGGGACAGAGCTCTTTGGACATGCCGTCCGGATAGAACTCGTCTCCCACCGTTGCCGACATGGCCTTTGCGGCAAAAGCGCGAAGCGCCGCGGCCTCCTTCAGCTCCGGGAAATACGCTCCGACGTTGTAGATCCCCCGCAACTGAATCATGTAACGGTTCACACGATCAGGATTCCGTACTGCATAACGTGCTTTCTCAACAAAGCGCCGAAGCATGATGGCATGGGCTTCCGGCGTGAATTCCGGCGATGTCAGGAAGTAATTGTAGCCATCCAGCCAGGAACCGCAGAGCGGCCCGGCAGCGGTCAGCTTTGACCAGACAGCCGTGTGGCGGATGTAGTCGTCCGGGGCAGGATTGCTGAGGGTGTGGTCCGTGACCTCGTAGACGAACTCGCGTGCGTATCGCTCGTCGTGGCTGTACCAGTAGAGCGGCCCCAGGACCGTGGATAAGTGGTTGAACCGATTGATGTAGTGGATCAGCGGATACTCGGTGTCCGGGGTCCCGTCCTCGAACCGGATCGGGAAATAATTCCAGTCGATCTTCTCCCCGAAGTCGACCTCGTGCCCTCCTCCTTTGAAGCGGTGGGCGAGGACCTCCTCCCCCTGGCCAAACTTGCTGTGTTTGGCCGCCGATCCCTTGGGCACAGCAGGCTTGAGCCAATGCTTGATTCGCCAGTGAGGCGTGCGACGGGCGAGGAAGTATGCCTTGAGCGCGATCTTAGCCGTCTCGTAATCCTGCTGATCGGCCGCCTCCTTGACGGCCTCCAGCCCTTGACGTTCGAGATCCCACACGCCAAAAAACGCCGCATCGTCAGCCAGTCGCACCGAGGGAGCGAGGGCCAAAGCTCCCGCCCGCAATTCGGGGGGCTGTGCTCCTGCGCAGGCCAAACACACTGTCATCGTCACAGAAGCACACCCGAACATGGGCACTGTCCCTCCTGACTACAGACCCGCGACGAGCTGCTCCATGCGGCGCCCGTACTCCACGTAGTTCTGGTAGCGGACATCCGCCTCACTCTCCACAGACTCATCGTGAAATACGACCGCAAGATGCGGTTCAATGGAGATGCCACCGGCATATCCGCTGCCGATCAGGTCGCCGACGATCTCCGGGACGTTCCCATCACCCTCGCCCGCATGCGTAAACACGGACTTGCCGGCTTCGGGATCCCAAACGCCATCCTTGATATGGATGTAGGCCACGTGCTCCTTGACCTTCGAGTAGAACTCCCAGGCAGATTGCTTTGGGTATGGCTCGGGCTTACTGCGGTCATCGGAGAACACCGGATTGCCGGTATCAAAGACCAACTTCAGCCCGGGCACGTTCTCGATCAGTCGAAGCGTGTAGTTCCACCCCATGCCGCCATAGTTCATGCAGTTCTCATGCACAGGCGTGAGTCCTTCTCCCACGAACATCGCATGGAGTTCACGGACCCGCCGGAAGCGTTCCTCCTCCATCTGGTTTTCCGGGCCACGGTCTTTGAGAACCGCAAAACTCATGACGCGCACCAGTTCGGTCCCGAGGCGCTTCATGCGCGGAATCGCACGCCTGGCCTCTTCGAGAGATGGCTCGAACGGCTGGTCTATCTGCTTTCCCCAGTTCGCGATCGTGGAACCAAAGCAGTTGACCTTCACCCCGGCGTCCTCGAGCTTGCCGCACACCACGTCAAAATCGGCCTCGGGAAGATCGTGGATGTTCTTTCCGTCGATGTTCCGGGTCTCGATATTCTCCCAGCCCAACGCCTTCGTCGCCTTGATCTGCGTGTCCAGATCCTTGCCTGCCTCATCGGCAAACCCGGTCATGTAGCCGCCAAACACCATGGTTATCACTCCTGTCTGTGTGTCGTAACCGATGTGAATCAACGTCCCGAACTCAACTGAGGACCATCTACATCGCGTCATCGCCGGCTATGGCGGGAAACGTCGTCATTCTGAACCAGTTATCGAGACTCTCAAGCGTGCTGAATGTATCGACGAACAGATCACCAGTGTATTCGCAGTCGCCAGGCGGTTCACCGTGCTCGCGGCACAACTCCGGCCGGTGCTCATACCGTGAACAACGCCCGTCGTCACCCAACGCCTCGCACGGCGTCTGGAACGCGACATACCAGTCACCGTCCGCATCGATGCACACGCTGACATCGCGGTGCAGGAGATACCACCGGATGTCGTCCAGATCGCGCTCGTCCTGGGGGCGGTCAATCTCAATCGCCATGTAACGACAGCACGCGGCATCACAACGGGCACATGGTGGCGAATCCGGCTTGGATGAATCGGTGGGCATGGGAAAACTGCGTGGGTAAACGGGCGACTCAGTCGCGCATGGCGCCAAGCCGCCCGTTGATGGCTGGATCTACAGCGAGGACATCGCCTCATCGAGGACATCAGCCGCGAAGTCGATCTCCTCAGCCTGGACTGTGAGCGGCGGAAGCATGCGAAGGACATTCTCGCCGGCACTCAGAGCGATGAGTCCCTTGTCCCGAGCCGCGCTCAGCAGGTCCTTGACCGGGGTCGTGAGCTCGACGCCGATCATCAGACCGCGTCCCCGGATCTCCTTGATACAGGAGTACTTCGCCTTCAAGGCGCACAGCTTCTCGCGGAAGTGCGCTCCCATCTTCTCGACGTTGTGGAGCACATTCTCTTCGTCCATGGCCTCGAACACCGCCAGACCGGCTGCGCAGGCCAGGGGCGTGCCTCCGAAGGTGCTGGCATGCGTGCCTGGAGGCAGCGCATCCGCATACTTCTGCTGCAGTTCAAAGGCCCCCAGGGGCAAGCCGTTACCCAACGCCTTTGCCATGCTCATGCCGTCCGGCTCAACGCCGTAATGCTGATGTGCGAAGGAGCGTCCGGTCCGCCCCATCCCGCACTGGACCTCGTCGAAGAGCAGGAGCAGGTCCCGCTCGTTGCACAGATCCCGAAGTCCGGTGAGGAACTCAGGAGTAGCGGGGATAATCCCACCTTCGCCCTGCACAGGCTCGACCAGGATGGCAGCCGTCGATTCAGTCACCGCGTCACGCACGGCAGCAAGGTCATTGAATGGTGCGAACGCGAAGCCCGGGGTGTCCGGTGCAAACCCGACCCGGTACTTGCCTCGTCCGGTGGCCGCAAGCGTGGCGAGCGTTCGCCCATGGAATGACTCCTCCATGCAGAGAATCTCATGCCGACCTGTCTCACTCCCCCAGCGCCTGGCAAACTTGATGAGCCCTTCGTTTGCCTCAGCACCGCTGTTGCAGAAGAAGACGCGTCCACCAAAGCTGTGCTTCGCGATCTGGGCCGCGAGTTGGGGCTGGGTCTCGTTGAAAAACAAGTTGGAGACATGCACCAACGTGGCAGCCTGACGCTGAATGGCTTCAGTCACCCGTGGGTGGCAGTGCCCCAGATTGCATACACTGATCCCCGTGCAGAAATCAAGATAACGGCGACCGGCAGCGTCCCAAACCCAGGACATCGCGCCGCGGACCAGGGTCATGTCCGGCGCATATGTTGCGAGCACGTACTGCTCCTGCAGTTCCATCAGTTGCGGTTCGGTTAGCTTCTCCATGCCGTTGTTCTCCTTGTTTTGTTTTCTTGACACACGCCGCATGGAAAAGGCGTGTGACCCACAGGAAATCCCCGGTGACACCGAGATCTGATCAGGGAGGGGCGACCGGTGGCCGAGGCGCTATCGCCCCTCCACCACACGGCGCACAACAGTGCGGTCGAAGTAATTGATGGACATCGCGCCATCAACGACGACCGTCTGGGCATTGATCCCCGACGACCGCGGGCTCAACAGAAACGCCGCAACGTTCGCGACCTCGTCGGTCTGCAGGGCGCGCTTGCGCGGCATGACCTCCTCGGCGTAAAGGTACGAATCGACGTAGCCCGGGATGCCCGCTGAAGCAGATGTCTTCAGCAGCCCGGCCCCAACGGCGTTCACCCGGATGCATGACTCCGCGCTCAGCGATTTAGCCAGAAAAACGACCGATGAGTCCAAAGCCGCTTTGATCGGGGCCATATAGCCGTAATTCTCGGCAGCCATGCGCGTCGTCGAGATCGAGATCGTCACCACTGATGCATCAGCGTTCATCATGGGCCTGAGAGCATTGGTCACATTCACCAGCGAGAAACACGAAACATCGACCGCTTGCAGAAAGTCCGCTTTCTGGGTTTTGTGGAAGGCACCAAAGCCATCCGAGTAGTTGGCAAAGGCGATCGAGTGAACCAACCCATCGATCGTTTCACAGTGAGCCACCAGGGCCGAAGGCAGCGCATCAACCTGATCCTGACACTCGACATCGCAGGTCACCACGGGAGCAGGGCCCAGAAGCTTGCGGGTGCCTTCCAGCACCTCGCTGTCACGCACAACGTAAACGACCTTCGCCCCGGCCTCGGTCAGAACGCGGCTGATGGCATACGCCACACTGCGCCGATTCGCAACACCGACAACCACAATCGTCTTGTCCTGTAAACCGAGGAAGCTCATGCCATACCATAGCCGGGAACATCCCAGGCTCAATCTGAACGATGGGGAATCAGGCTGGGAGAAGCAAAACGCACCGGAGCCACTTGCGATCGGGGAAAAGCGGCACATTGGTTAGTGCCTGAACGCACCGGTGCGACAACGCCCGGAACGCACGACGTCTCACTGGTGCATGGCGTGCAACGAAGCGATGAAGCGAAAGGGATACCCAATGCCTTCGGAACGAGTAGTCGGTGCGCTGGACGGAACAGGTCACGGGTGTGTAGTGACGCAGCCGATTCCTGAACTGCGAAAAGGGTCGGTCCTCGTCAAGGTCCACGCCTCGCTGATCAGTCCCGGAACAGAACTCAACGGGGCCAAGAAGAGCCGACAGGACGGAGCGACCGAAGTCGGGACGCCGAAGCCATTCGGGTACCAGAATGCCGGCGAGGTGATTGAGGTCCACGACAGTGTGACCGAACTGAAGCCTGGCGACCGCGTGGCCTGCATGGGAGGCGGATACGCCATGCACACAGACTACGCTGTCGTTCCCAAGAACCTCTGCTGCCTCCTGCCCGATAACGTGACCTTCGAGCAAGGAGCCTATACCCACCTGGCCATCACCTCGCTCCACAGTATCCGGCGAGGAGAACCTGTGTTGGGTGAGTACCTGCTTATCGTCGGTTTGGGCCTGGTCGGCCAAATGGCCGGACGCCTCGGACAGCTCGCCGGAATGTATGTCATGGGGTGGGACATGGTGCCTTTCCGCTGCCAGGTAGCGGAAGACTGGGGCATCGACGGCACCACGATCATCGGACAAGACGACGAGAAGGAGAAAGCAAAGGCCTTCACACGCGGATACGGCTTCGACATGGCAGTCATGGCCTTTGGGGGCGATGGAACAGAAGCGCTCAACGCCGTGCGGGATGTCATGAAACGTAGCCCCGATACGCATCAGATGGGACGTGTCTCACTGGTTGGAGGGCTGAAGACGATGTGTGGTTGGGGGGCTGGCCTGGGAAACATGGATCTGCGCTGCAGTGCGCGCACAGGCCCCGGCTACCACGATGAGCCTTGGGAACACGGCGAGGTCGAGTATCCTCCTGTGTTCATGCGCTGGACGACACGAACAAACATGGAATTCGCCCTGCGCCTGATGTCCGAGGGGAAACTCGATGTCACCTCCCTGACGACCCACAAGGTCCCACTTTCGGACATCGATGAAGTCGTCAGCGCGCATATCGAGAATCCCGGTGCAACCCTCGGGACCGTCTTGGTCATGCCCCACGACGGCTGACCTCCTCACTGGCAACTGGCCCACGGGGGCGGGCACGCCCCCCCCCCCCCC
>Ga0209045_1000250_pt1 | contig 67794 bp, 56 predicted proteins | sample SaaInlLV_10m_DNA_4_FD_184664 | JGI IMG/M metagenome (GOLD analysis project Ga0209045, IMG submission 184664) | Marine microbial communities from expanding oxygen minimum zones in the Saanich Inlet - Saanich Inlet SI072_LV_200m_DNA (SPAdes) (version 2) | ecosystem: Environmental > Aquatic >...
AGAAAAAAGAGAATTAAAATGATTAAACTTCCAGATAAATTACAAGAAGAACAAGATCAAATAAAAAATGAATGGGATAAAGTTGAAAATACTTGGAAAGATTACACCAATGAACTAATTCCTCAAGATATTATTTTTGCAAAAAAGATAATTCAATTCTCAATTAATGTTCTTAATCACATAATAGATAATTATGACGATAATAAAGAAGAAATGAAACAACTTCAAGAATTTATTGCATATTACCCTATTAATTTTTTCTATGGTCCTATGGGTGATGATTATAATTATCTTGACTTTGACGAAGGTTCGCTTTATTGGATTTTGTTTAAGCTTAGACCTGATGAACTTGTTCCAAAATCTAGTTTTGAAGAAGCAAAAGATGCTGCAAAAAACTTATTAAAAGAATTTGATTAAAAAAAACACAAAAATAACAAATTATAATTCTAATTTGTTTTCTAAACTTCTCTTAATATTCACTAAACTTATAATTTTATCTACAACAGAGCAATCTCCTTGATAAAGTTTATTAAGTAAATAATGTCCAGCACTATTTTTTTTAAAACCACAAAAATAATTTACCAATTTATGAATTGTTCCTTCTCTAATTGATGGACGATCGACTTTTTCGAGATTAAATTCAAATAATTCTCCAGAACATTTATTTTTTTCTTGAGCTTTACGCGATTTATCATATGCTTTAAATTTTTTTAGTAATTGTTTATTTTCATTAGTTACAATACCAAAAAATTTTTCCATCATCGCTTCTAAATTATATTCATAACTAATTAAATCTCCTTTTTTTATTTGTTGCTCAGCCATTATTGAAATATATCTTTGTCGTGCGCCTAAAGCATATTTATCATAATCTTTTCTTGCTTCTCGTTCATAAGTTAATTCTTCTCGTCGAATTTTTCCTAAACGCAACTGGTTCGCTTTTTTTGCCACATATTCAAGTCCTACGCGCAAATCACCTTTTAATACAACTTTATCTAAAAAAGATTCATATAATCCTTTTTCAAACTTGCATCGTTCTCCTTTATTAGAATTGTAATCTGCAATTCCTTGCATCACGAATTGATTTCCTATATTTCCTGCAAAACTTCCTTTATTACCTGACAAAAATACTCCTTCACCTACCACAGAACATAAACCTTTTGATTCTAGACGACACAATAAATTTTTATCAACATTATCTGATAAAATAAAAGCTTCTTGATTTATATTAATAACATTTCCTTTAAGTAATTTTATTAAATCATTCATAACACTAGTAGCCTTACATCTATATTCATCTAAATAATCTCCCTGCATACCTAAACTAAATTCTGCTGCGAATGTTTTTTTACCAATATTTGGTTTTGCTAATCTAAAAAGCGGATATTCTGCAATTGATTCAAGAGTTCTCATCAATCTTGCTTTTTCTTTAGGATCTCCAGTTAAGAAAGCTTGATTATATATCTTTTTAATATTGTCATCTCGTTCAAGCATATCTTTAAATATACTTGCAAAGGGAAATAGTTCAACCCATACTCCTTTTCTCACTCCTTTTTTTGCGTCGAGGTTTACATATTTTTTAATCCTTGCAGTAAAATAATCAATCGAGCAAAAATCATCAAAAGTTATTTCATTTTTCTTTGTTCCTAATCCTTTTCTAACTTGATCACCCAATCGAATTTTAAGTGAAATTATTTCATCCTTAGGGTATGTATTTTTGTGATCCCAATACCAATTAACCCAATAATCTTCACATAATGTTTTTTTTGCGGTTGTATCTATTCTTGCAGGTGATGAATGTAATGCTTTTGATTTTAAAATATGTTCATACTTAAGTTGTTCACCAATCATCCAAGATTTCATCGAATCTTGTGCTGCATAATATAAAACTTGAAACGCTGCTTCTTTATTTCCTTTTTCTGCCAATGCTGTTTGCACTACAAGTTCGTCATGTGTTAAAGTTTTTTTAGATTTAATTCCCAGCACATCTTCTAATACAGTGTCTAATTTATTATTGAAATTTTTCATGTAATGTTGAGAATAAGGAGATGGATCAATATCTAATCTACCTTTCAAAATTATTCGTTTAATAAATCCTCCTGCTGCTTGCACTTCAAGTAATGGCTTAGTTCCTCCCACTCCCACTTTAAAATTCCCAGTAAGACTTTCGGCTTTATCGTAATCGAATTTTAATTGATTATGCCCATAACAAAAAACAGGTTCTATTTCAGAATATAATGCATTTAATTTCTCGACCAACTCATGTTGATCGCAAACATGAATTATTTTAACTTTACGTTTATCAGTATCATCACCAGGAACTGCTACTTCTATTTCATTCATTCCACAATCAAGAGTTGTGATTAAAAAATTTTCACCGCTATCTAAACTAATCACTGATGCAGCAGTTAGTCTTTCATTTTTGTTTTTATCAAGAATTTCTTCTATTCCTCTTAGATAATCTCTTCTATCCATCCACTTTAAATTTTCTTTATTAAATGTTTCATTGTATGCATCGACTAAATTCAAAAATCTAGAACATAATTTTTCCTCAGGTTCATCACGTAATTCTTCTTGTACTCTAACACGTTTCCATTCTTGTGTTTCAAAATCAAGTGCTACACCTTTTACATTTACTAAAATTTTATCAGAAATTAATTCATTAGTGAATTCAAAACCGCCATCTCCATCTTCAATCTCTTTTACAATACCAAATGGAAATCCTGCTTGTAATCTTGCTTGTCTTGTTGGACTATTATATCTATCTCGAATAAATTCTTGTGAAAGAAAAAAGTTTTGTTCATTTTTTTCTAAAAATGGCACTACACAGTGATATGTTTTATACTTTCCTCGTCCAAAAGGTCCATCTAAGCGCAAGCGCACATCAATGTTTCGCAAAAAATTGTCAATAGCTGTTGATTTTTCTTTTAATTCAGAATGTTTTTTTGTGCCTTCATTAAGCTTTCCCAGGTCTACTAATGTTTTAAATAATTCTTCTGTATATTGTTCTTGAATAATTTTTTTATAATTTTCAAAACTTTCAAATATTGTTTCTTCTCGTCTATGTTTTAGTAGCTTGGTAGGAATTTTGTGTTCTATTTTAATTAATTCAAATTTAGGATTTTTCATTTCTCCTGTTTCAGAATCTATTTCCCACAGACATGCGTCTACAAGAGATTCTAGTCTTCCTACTAGTGACTGTTTTGGTTTAAGAAATGTCAACCCCTTAGTTACCATTTTAAAGTAGGTAAAGACGCAAAGATTTATAAACTTATGTGAATTATAATTAATTATAAAAAAAATAAAATGTATAACTTAAGGGGGCGCGTAAATGCAAGAAATTCCACCACACGAAAAAATATCTCATTTTTTCCAAAATTTGTATCTTGCAGAGCCATTTCTTTCAGATTATGAATTGTTTGATTCTAATTTATTAATAAAAAAATTAAAAGAAAAAAATGGATTATCGGGTCTTTCTACTAAATCCAAAACTAATCCTATGGAAATATTAGAGCAAGGATTTGAAAAAATAAAAAAAGGAAAAGGATTTGGTTCAATTGAAAAATATAGATGGTATAATAATTACATGTTAAAAGAAATCAGTTTGCCAGATGTTTACAATCCATTTTACGATAAAATCCCTATTTTTGTAAATGGTCTTTGTGTTACTCAACATAATAAACCAAGAAAAGAAGGAATGGATCCTTATTCTAATACACACAGATTTTCAACATTACTAATTCAAAGCCTAGAACAGTTATTCCCTCCTGATTTTTTAGAACGATTTTTATTTGTATATGTACAACCAGTTCCTTTTGTTCAAAAAATAACAAAACACAAAGGAAAATTATGTTTAGAAGATATTATCAGACATCCAATAGAACATCATGTTAATAAAAATTTAGCTGAAAAAAAGAAACAAGGCTTTGGTACTTTAATAAAATCAGACGATTCGTCATACAAAATTGCTAATGCGCATTATGATCCAAAACTTTTTAATTTTAATATGTTTAAAATAGCAAATGCTCAAAATCCTGACTCGAAAACTAGAGAAGCTATGAAAAGTGGACGATCATTCAACAAATTTTTAGAAATTAAACAAAATGAAATTTATTTCAACAAACAAATAATGGCAATCAAATTTGCTAGATTTCTCGACGCTATTTATCCTAATTTAATTAAACTTCATAATGAAATAGGGTTAAATGGTCTACCTATTTATATGGAAAATACTTCTGACAGTGCAAAAATATTGCAATACGCAACAAAATATTCAAAAACACATATTCTTAATTGTAAGGATAAACCTAATGATAAAACTTCTTTAAGATATTTTAATATAGGTGATGGAATTCTCAATAATACTCCTGAACGTATTCCTATTGAAGGAATTGCACACAGCAGCGCGCTCAATAAATTATTTGGTTTTATGCAGGCAATATATTCGAATGTATCAAAAAATTATAAACGAAAATCTGTAAAAATAAAAAAACCTGCTAGATTTGAAGTTATAACCTATGATTCAGGTCATCAATTCCCTTGGCTTCTTTTAGAACAAGGTACAAAAGGTAAACATCCTAATCTTCATGATTTAGCCAGACAAGTTCTGACAACTCAAGAGCAAAAATTAATTAAAGATTTTGCAGAAGAAAATAGATTAGGATTTACTAGAGTAGAACCTGCAATCACCACTCTTTTAAAAACTGATTATTCAATCAATATAAGTCATCCTGCACTTTCAAAATTAAATGGTCGATGGTTTTCAGAAATTCTTGGGAAAAAAGTTTTAACTCCTGATAAACTACATAGTCCTGATTACAAAATTAATTTTTTTGATATGCCGTCTGTACATCCCGCAGATCATAAAGTAACTAGTGACTTTAGAGGTTCTGAATTTTCTCAACCTACTTGCGAATATATAAGCCAAGACTGGCACAACCCAGATCAACTTACAGGTTTTGGTTGTTCAATTACTAAACTCATAGGTAAGATTGATAGAAATGTGAAAAAGAAACTTATTTTAGAGCAACTAGCACAAGAACCTGAAGAAGTAAGAGATGAATTTTTCAAAAATATGACTCCCGATCTAGAATCTATTCCTGCAATTAGAGGTACTGCAATCCATACTTTATTTGCGCATCCAATGAATGAATTAGTTCATTATAATACATTAGAATTTGCAGACATTGATCCAGTTCCTTCAGATGTATACACAGAAACAACTTTTTTTCATAAACTAAAATTACAAGCTAGAAATTCAATTCAAGAATTTACAGTTTCTATGCATCCTGATTTATATCTGTTTCTAAAAAGAGGCACCGATGAATATGATTTAATTATTGGCGATGTGAAAACTAATCCTAGAATGGTTGTTCCCGAACATAAATATACTCAGCAAACTGGTTTTTATGGTTGGTTTATTAAACACATTGTAGAAGAAGAGTTAAGAGTTAAAATTCACAATATTTATACATTTTTATACAAAACCAATTTTTTTGAGCGTGGCGACGAGCCACAAATAAAATATCCTTCATCATTATTTCGCCCACCAGTTCTTTCAAAAATAATATTGCATAAACCTGATGATTCAATAATCCAAACCTTGCCTTACATGTTAGCAAACATAATGGAAGAAAAACAAATGTTAAAAGAAGATAAAAAGTTTTTTGGGCATTATATTAAACATTGTGAAAAAAAGAAATATTGTAAAAAATGTTTTCCTGATTCTAGTCTTGTTTGCAAAAGATTAAGAAATTTAGAAAGTGAAAATAAAAATATAAATAAATATTTTAATTAATCATCGTCGGGTTTAACAGGAACTTCGACTTCAACATCTTGTTCATTAATATTTGAAGCTGAACCGCCAACACGAACTTCAATTATTTCATTATCTTGTATATCTAAACTAACTTTTATTTCTGAAGGTTTATTCATAATATATCCTTGTTCAAAAATCATATTTTTACATTTATCACCAGAAATAATACCATGCTTAAACAAATAACAACCCAGTGCTGCATTTGATGTTCCTGATGCTGAATCTTCTGAAACGTCATACAAAGGAGCTAAATTTCTACAATGCGCAGTTGAATCATTAAATTTAGTTTCGGTTGTAAATAAGTGAAAACCTACAACACCATATTTTTTACTTACTTTTTTAATTCTATCAAAATCAGGCTTTATAGCATATAAATCATTTAAAGACACTATAGGAATAAATATATCCTTAATTCCTGTTGAAATTATTTGTATTGGTAATTCTTTAGAAAGAACTGAATTGGGAATATTTAATAGACTAGTAAATTCCCTTTTGTTAATTTTGTCTAAAAATTGAGGAGGATTTTGGTTCATAAGAACTGTTTTATCTGATTTAATTTCAATATTAAGAATTCCTGCTTTGGTTTCTTGAGTATATTTTCCAGGTTTAATTATTTTTTTATGTAATAACAAGTAAAACGCAGCAATAGTTGCATGTCCTGACAAATTAATCTCTCCATTTTGCGTAAAAAATTTAAATTTGAAATTTGCATTTGATTTAGTTGATTTCATAACAAAAACAGTTACTGGAAGTTTCACTTCTTTTGCAACTAATTGCATTTCTTCTTCTGAGACTTTGTCTGCATCTAAAACAACTCCTGCGAGACTGCCTCCATTTTCTTTTTTAGAAAATGCATTTAATGTGTAAACTTTAACAGTAATAGCCATAGTATAATAAATAAAGGCGAAAAACATTTAAACCTTTCTAAAAAGCACACAAAAAATGAATGAAATCAAAAAATTCAAAATATTGATTAATTATTGCTAAGTTGGCTAATTAAAGAATTAATTTAATATCTTCTCCATTATTACCTTATGATCCTTTTTGCCAATCTGTTTATATCCTAATTTTATATAAAAAGTCTTGACAGGATTATTATCCCATACTTCCAAAAATATTCGTCGAAAACCCAATGTTTCAAAATATTGCATATACCATTTTCCTATCCCTTTTCCTCTATAAGAATTAGATAAAAATATCCTAGTTACTTCTAATTCATAATTCTTAGGAATTATTTGATAAAAACCAATTCTTCGTTTTCCTTTCGATAAAATTATAACATCTTTGTAAGTTGTTTGAAAACTTGTACGTACATGTTTAAAATCAAATTTAAAATATTGAGAAACATAATTACCAAGTGAATTTTTAATCATATCTCTAAAAAATCCATAATCTGACTTTTTACATTTCTTTTCAGTAATTCCAAATGGGTTTTTCATGTTCCAAGAAAAAATTTTAAACACTATAAACAAATTAAAAAATTAAATTAATATTAATAAGTAGGTATTAATAACAACAATCATCCAAACATTCTAAGATAATCATCGCCTTCTAAATTTTCATCACGTTTAACTTTCTTAATGGCTTCTAATAAGTCTTTCTCGAGTATTCTTGTTCTATTTGCACGTATTGCAAAATATCCTGCTTCAGTACATACTGCTTTGATTTCAGCACCACTATATTCATCAAGGTTTTTGTGGACTTTATCTAAGTTAATACGCTTGTCTAATGTCATATTTTTAGTGTGAATTGCAAATATTTGTTTAATTCCTTCAATATTAGGAAGTGGTACTTCAATTAATCTATCTAATCTGCCTGGTCTTGTTACTGCAGGATCTAGTATATCTTTTCTATTAGTACAACCAATTATTTTTACATCTCCGAGTGGTTTAAAACCATCTATTTCTGCAAGTAATTGCATAAATGTTCTTTGTACTTCTCGCTCACCACTAGTTCCTATATCAATTCGTGTAGACGCTAGTGCATCAATTTCATCAATAAATATGATAGATGGTGCTTTTTCTCGTGCCATTTGAAATATTTCTTTTATCATTTTAGCACCTTCACCAATGAATTTTTGAACAAGTTCACTTCCTACAATTTCAATAAAATTTGAATCAGTACTTGCAGCTACTGCTTTTGCAAGAATTGTTTTTCCTGTTCCTGGAGGTCCATACAAAAGAATTCCTTTTGGAGGATGAATTCCTATTTTTTTGAATAGTTCTGGCTTTTTCAAAGGTAGTTCAACAACTTCTTTAATTTCATTAATTTGATGATCAAGGCCTCCTACTTCAGACCATTTAATTTTTGGTTTTTCTACTATTACAAATTTATCTACATTAAATGTTTTTGCTACAGGAATTACTTTAACAATTGTTAGATTTTTTTGTTCGACAAGAACTGAATCTCCTGATTTTAATTCATTTAATCCTTTACCAATTCCAACAAAAAATTCATTGCCATTATTTAATCTTAATATTGCATTTTCATCCATAATTTCTTTTACTTCTGCAACCAATAATGGAGGCTGATGAAATCTTTCTAGTTCTCGTTTAAGTTGAGTTACTGTTTGTTTAAGAATTTGATTTTCTTGCTCTAATACAGATGCATTCTCAGCATATCCACCCATTAAATTTCGCACTAATTCTTCGTCAGATACAGATGTTTTTTTTGAGTTTTTAATTTTCATAAATTCTACAATTTCAATCTATCTTATTTAAAGTTTGTGTTTTTTCGGGCTAATATGAAATCCTTTTTCTAAATAGAATGTTTTAAATATGAGTTCTCACACAATAAATTATAAAATGACAGATCCTAGAACTAAAAAACTTGCAGATATTTTGGTTAATTATTCTATAAATGTTAAAACAGGTAATACTATTTTAATTAGATTTCACGTCGATGCTAAGCCATTAGCACTAGAATGTTATAAATTGATCTTAAAAAAAGGGGCTTATGCTAAACTTAAACCCATAGTTGATGGTTTTTCATATGAATTTTACAAAAACGCGTCTGAAACTCAACTCAATCACGTCTCAAAAATGGAAAAGTATGAATCAAAAAATATTGATGGACATATTTTTATTGGCGGAGATTATAATACCAAAGAATTTAGCAATATAGATCCTAAAAAAGTTGCAACAAGAAGAAAAGTTCTCAATCCAATTCTAAAAGCGCGTTTAAAAAAAGATAATTGGGTTCTTTGTAAATATCCAACACATGCATTAGCTCAAGATGCAGAAATGTCTTTATCAGAATTCGAAGACTTTTTGTACAAAGCAACGAATATTGAATGGAAAAAAGAAATTAAATTCCAAAAAAAGATTAAAGCTTATCTTGACAAAGCAAAGCATGTTAGAATTACATGTAAAGATACAGATATCGAATTTTCAATTAAAGGTCGTCAAGGAATCATGTGTTGCGGTGAAAGAAATATGCCTGATGGAGAAGTTTTTATTGCTCCTGTTGAAAAATCTACTAATGGAAAAATATCATATTCATTTCCTGCAATCTATGGCGGCAAAGAAGTTACAGGAATAAAATTAGAATTCAAAGCAGGTAAAGTTATCAAAGCTACTGCTGAAAAAAACCAAGCGCTTCTAGAAAAAATGATTAGTATTGACAAAGGTGCAAAATTTTTAGGAGAATTTGGCATTGGATTAAATAAAGGTCTCAACAAATTCACAAGACAGATTCTTTTTGATGAAAAAATGGGCGGAACAATTCATCTCGCTCTTGGAATGGCTTACAAAGAAGGTGGTGGAAAAAACGATTCTGCACTTCATTGGGATATGATTAAAGATTTAAGAAAAGGAGGAATAATATATCTTGACGGTAAAATATTTCAAAAGAATGGAAAGTTTGTTTTCTAAAAGATACGGAATATACTAATCTGTAAAAAAACATTAATAATTTATAATTAATAAATTCTTCCCAACTGTAGATAAAACCTTAGGTCCTCTAGATGTAATTAACAAATCATCTTCTATTCGAATTCCGTATTTTCCTGGAAAATAAAGTCCTGGTTCAATTGTTATTACCATATTCTGTTCTAGAATATCTCCTCCAGAAATTAAACCTTTTTTAACTTTTACATTTGGCGCTTCATGAACATCAATACCCACGCCATGACCTATGTTATGAATAAAGTTTTTTGCTTTTGAACCAAATTCAGCAACACTAATTTTATGAACATCTGAATATTTTGTTCCAACAACACATGATTTTATTGCTTTTTTTTGTGCAGATAAAACCAGATAATAATTTTCAATTTCTTTTTTACTCGGAGTTCCAACATAAAGTATTCTTGTAAGATCAGAGCAATAACCGTTGTATTTCAAACCAAAATCAATAACTAAAAATCCTTTTCTAATTTTCTTCGGTTGAGCTTTATAATGAGGAGTTGCTCCTCCTGCGCCTGATGCAACTATTGGTCTAAATGATAATTCACATCCTGCTTTTATTGTCTCCGAAGTTAAAAATGCTTCAATATCAGTTTCTGTATTAAATTTTTTAATATTCCAAAATAATTTATGAAATATTTGATCTGTAATTTTCACTGCTTTTTTGATTTTTTTAATTTCTGATTCTGTTTTTATTTTTCTTAAATTAAAAAGTAAACTTGATATATCTGTAAATTTACAGTTAAATAATTTTTTGAATTTTTTATAATTGTTTAATTTTATAGAGCTTCCATCTATACCTATTTTTTGATTTTTTGCAATATTAATTTTCGATTTTACGTCAGAAAACAGATTTTTTGATTTAATAACTTTAACAAATTTAGATACTTTTGATTTTGCAGAATCATATTCCATTTCAGGAACATATAATTTAGCTGATTTTATGTCAATAACTAATATGCCATAGCCTTTAAAATTTGTTAAATAAAAAAAGTTACTATCAGGATTATTAAAATCCATATTAACAAAAAAAGCACATTTTATTTTCTCTTTTGTCAAATATGTTTGCAAATGTTTAATTTTATTCCTGTTTTTTTTTGATTTAATCATTTGAGATTTAATCATTTGAAATTCAATCAGCAATTATCTAGTTATAGTATAACTATTAACTTCTTCAAGTAATTTTTTTGCACTTTGGTTCTTTTCAAAATATTCTCTTACTGGTTCTATTAATTTATTTGTTTCTCGCGCTACAGCACCTTTTAGATCTGCAGGATGTAATTCCCCGCTTCTAAATGCAGCTTCGAGTTCTGCATAATTTGTATATTCTAAGTTCCCACCCCATTTTTCAGGTCGCTCTATTAGTAAAGAATCTACTTTTTCAAATATTATATATTTGCAATATTCTAAAATTGGATTTTCATTAATTTCTTTTTCTGGACAATATGCTTTATTCATTTTTCTTTTAATTTCTTCTTCTGTATCTGTCATCCATATTGCACTATCGGGTTTTGATTTTGACATTTTCATATCTATCATTCTGTCAACATTGCTTTGTCCGTCTGCTCCTGCAGTTGCACTTGCTGGTTGTCCAAGTCCCATCAACATGTGATGTGAAACTACAACAGGTTTCCAAAAACCAATTTTTGGTCCGACTTCTCGTGCTAAAACATTTACTTTTCTCTGATCCATTCCTAACTGAGTTATATCTGCTTTTAGATGGAATATATCTGAGCACTGCATGCAAGGATAAAATATCTGCGCAGCACTAAGTCCTTCTCCTTCTTTTCGCCCCATGATTTGTGAACATCTTGTAATTCGTGTAACTGTATTGTTTCTTGCAACATTTACAACTTTTTTCCAATAGTCACGATCGTCCATTACTTCTGACGCCCATAAGAATTTGATTTTGTCAACATCCATTCCGCATGCTTTCCAAACTTCTATTTGATATTTTCCAACATTTTGAATTTTATCAAGATCTCCACCCATTTTATTATTCATCCATCCAAACCAATCTGCAACCCACATTTTAAAATTGATTCCTGCTTTAATCATTTTATTAACATTGATTGTTCTCATAATTCCTTGTGCCAAATGCAATTTTCCAGATGGTTCAAATCCATCATAAGCTATTGGATTCTCTTTAGTTTGTAATAACTCGCGTAGTTCTTCTTCTGTTAGAATTTCCTCTCCAACTTCTTTAATAAGGTTCATTCGTGTTTCAATATCCATATTATATCACCTTTTATTTAATCTCTAAAAACATCATAATTATTTAATATGATAAATATATCAAATTTTTGTTATTTATATGTTTTTCTGAATATAATCTTAAAAACTAAAAAAAAATCAAGAAAAACGAATATCTAAAAACAAAAAAAACAAAAAAATTATTTTTTTATTGCGACCAGCATAGTAGCATCTCCAGAATCAACATCGAGACGATTCCAAATTAAAGACTCAGTAATGCTATCCGTGTCAGGCTCAGGAGTATCATACATAAGGGCTCTTCCAAAATATACTCCTTTAACAATCAAATTTGGACAAACATTTGAATCATAACTTCTAGCGATTTTTAATGCTCGATCCTGGTCATCTTCGTTTCCTACTATTTTTGCTCCAGGCATTAATTCATAACTATATTTGTCACACATTTTTTTCATTACTCTATAAAACGCAGGGTTTTGTGTTCGAGATAATAAAACTTCACAAGGGTTCAACATTAGTTGCATTTCTAATAGCAAATTCGCAATACCTTTTTCTTGCAATTCTCGTCTAATTAAAACAGTATTGTAGTAATTAATATCTTGGCAATTAAGATTTATTATTTCATTAACACTATAACCTACGATCTTTTCTCCACTTTCAGTTTTTTTTGCTAACAAAATTAAACTATCTGAAGCTCTTGTTCTGCTATCAATTGCTTCGTAAGGTAACCATCGTCCGAATGAATCAACTGCAACATCATATAAATTGTCAATAAGTTGATCTTGCCATTCGTTTGTTAATTCTCTAGGATCTAAAACATAATTTACAATGCCGCGGTCAGATAATTCGGTTCTTATTTCAAGCAACCTTTTTTTTCTTGATCGATTATTAGCTAAATTGTTATCTAAAGGGACAAGATGCTAATTGTTTCGAACTTGATTCTACTAATGATTTTATTTGTTGTTCTAAGTTTTTATGAATTCCATAAAGTTTTGAATTAATTTCATTATTTATTTTATTTGTTTCGATTGAATTTTTCATTTTTTTATTCCTCCATCTAGTTTAATAATTAATAACTAACTAATTAAATAACTAAATAATTAAATAATTAAATAATTAAATAATCAATAAATCAATTACCAACATCATAATTTAATCTCGTCGATAAAATTATAATTGATATGATTTTCAGAACTAATGTTTCATTTCAAAGCAAAAAGGATTTCAAACCATTGCTTTAAAAAAATAGAAACTTATCATCAGTTTCAAATCTAACTAAAATAAAAATAGAATTCAAATTTTAACAAACAATCTAAATTTTTCATACTTAACAGATAAACAATAATCATATTTAAACATATGCATTATTTTTTTGTTCATATTCCGAAAAACTAAAAAAATTAAACAAAAAATTAAAAATTATTTTTCAAGAGCAATTACTAAAGTTTCTAGTTGTCCTACAGTTAATTTTTCTGGATCAAAGCCTATTTTATCAATTCGTTCAGCCAATTCAGTTTTCTGTTTTTGCTCTTTTTCAAATTCTTCTTCTTTGAATTCTAAATATTTCTTGATTTTTTCACCAGTAGAATCAAGCCCTATTTCTTCTATTGAAGAATATAGATCTTTTATCTGATCCAAGCTAAATCTATCCAATTCTAAAATCACATTAGAACTGGGCACAGGCTTAACCAAGGGTTTATCAACAACTTTGCTATCTTTAGTATATGAGGGTCTACTCGAACCAAACATACTCGGCATTCCATATTGTCCTACTAACATTACTCCTAAAAATATCATACAACTTATTATTTCAATCATTTTTCTTTACCTCTCGATTTCATTTTTTTCATTTTAAATTTGATTAATCAAATCAATTTCAATTAATTTATTCACTGTTTATCACATCATACAATCTTTGTGCTTCAGGAATCAGATCATTGTTGTCATACAAACTCTCAGGTTCTATTAACAATCCCATATGTACAAAATTTTCACGAACTACTCTGCCTTCATGCACTATTGCAAATATAGGCATTACTCCAAACACTTCAAATCCTAAATTTCTGAATGTTTTTTGCATCGGTTTCATTCCGCCTCTTGCAAATGCAAATACGTATTGTAAACCTTGTTCTTTTGCAACACCAACTAATTCTCCACACAGATCCTTGCTAAGTCCATTTCCTCTGTATTCATCTGCAACAACAACTCTTTCAATTTCTCCGCCTTTGATTATATCTGCAATTGCTAGTGCTGCAGCACCCACTATTTTTCCATTTTGTGAAGCTACAATATAATGTACATTTGGATCTGCAATCATCCCATTTATGAACTCAGGATTATTGAGTTTTCCTTCATGTACCAATATGTGTTCAGAAAAAGCAATCTCATACATTTCTGCTATTTGTCCAGAATCTTGAGCAGATGCTAATCTTATCTCTATATCAGGATGCGCCCTCTCACCAAGCATTTCGCTTACAATAGGGGCAACCACCAGTCATCACTTGTTCAAGTCCTTGTGAACTTGATTTGTGTATTGTATTTATTCGTTCAGTCATTTTTTTGCCTCCTGTTAAATCTTGCCACATATTACGCTTATTCTAATTACACTTATTCTAATTTCTAATCTACTATTGACAAGTTATAATGTAATAAACAAACCCCATATTAAAAATATCTTATCAATTTTTTTGACAAAACCGAAAATATTAAATAAAAAGCTAGGTAAAATAAAAATATGAATGATAAAAATAAGCAAATAGTGCAAGGAAGGGTAATAGAAACCAATAAATCACAAGTTTTGCTTGACAAAAAAGATCAACGTATAATTCTAGAACTCTTCAAAAATGCTAGATCACCTATCAGTCAAATTGCAAAAAAAGTAAAATTATCAAAACAAGTTGTTGATTATAGAATCAAACGCATGGAGCAACAAAATCTCATTCTCGGTTACACAGCATTTCTCAATAACATGGCAATGGGATATGAAATGTATATTGCTAAATTTCGCCTAAAAAAAATATCTAAAGAAAAATTAGAAGAAATAACTAATTTCTTTGTGAATCATCCATTCACTAAATGGGTTGCAACTTGCACAGGTCAATGGGATGTATCTATTGTTTTTATTGCAAAAGATATTTTTCACTATAATACTTTAATTCAAGAATTTAATTTTAAATTAAGTGAAAATCTAGTTAAATTCAGAGTTGATCGTTTTATCGAAGAGAATGTTCTTGGTTTTGATTATTTATTCAAAAATTTATTAAACAAAAATGAGAATAGAACCGACGATATAAATAAAAGTAAAGCTAATAGTAACAATAAAATTGAAAATAAAATTAAAAACAAAAACAACAATGGTGCATATACTAAAATAATTAAACTAGATGATATTGATAAACAAATTTTACAAATTTTAGAAACTAATGCTCGTACTCCTCTAATCAAAATTGCTAAACAAGTTAACTTAAGTGCTGATGCTGTTAATTATAGAATAAAAAATTTAATAAAAAAAAGAATTATTGTTAAGTTCATTCCAAAAATTAATGTCTCTCTTTTACATTATCAATGGTATGTTATTAGTTTATACACCCAAACAAGTTCAGAAAATGAATTTGCAAAATTGATGAGTTTTCTTAAATCTCAATCTAATATTGTATTTATAATTAGGTGTCCTTCTATTTGGAATATTGAGTTTGATATTCATGTTAAATCATCTAAAGACTTATTTAATTTGTTAATGGACTTAAGAACTAATTTTTCAGAGATTATTGAAAATATTGAATCTACACTAGTATTTTATGATCATAAATATACTCATCTTCCAAAAGGCATTTTAAATGAATAAACCTTAAAGAAAAAAAGAAAGAAAAATTTGAAATTACACCAAATAAAAACATTTAAATATAAATTCGCATTTATTTTTACTCAAGAGTTTAAAAAAATAATTATATATGGTACGTTTAAAAACCATTTAAAAACTAGAGGGGGATTATTATGGCTGAAGAGGAAAAAAAATTTTCAAAAGAATTAATTGGTAAGACTGTAGTTTCTAAAACAGGTAAGAAATTTGGTCAAGTTGGAGATATTGTTTTTGAAACTAGAAGTGGAGAGCTAATTCATCTTATTCTTGCAAATCCTACCCAATACATTGATAAATTAGAGCTTGAAAAGGATCGTAAAGGAAACATACTCATCCCATTTAGCTCAGTTATTGCAATAGGGGATTTTTTAGTTATCTCAGAAGAGGATATTATTTAATATCTGAGTCTGAAAATGGAAAATTTCATTTTCATATTATCTAAAGAAGATATAATAAAATTTTTATTTATTAATTTTTATATTTTACTCATTCTTAAATACTAAAGTTTAGATTATAGACTATTTTCACAATCTTTTTATACTACCCTCATTTATTCAAAAATATGACTTCAGATATATGGACTGAAAAATATAGGCCAAAGGTTTTTGCAGATGTTTTAGGTCAAGATGAAATTGTAAAACGTGTAGAGGCTTTTGTTAATAAAAAAAGCATGCCTCATTTATTATTTTCAGGTCCTGCAGGAGTAGGTAAAACATCTCTTGCATTGGTAACTGTTAAAGCTTTATTTGGAGATAGTTGGAGAAGTAATTTTCTTGAACTTAATGCTTCTGATGAGCGAGGAATTGATGTTGTTAGAAATAAAGTAAAAGATTTTGCTCGAACTCGAGCTATTGGCGATGTACCTTTTAAAATAATTTATCTTGACGAGTGTGATGCTTTAACTAAAGAAGCTCAACAAGCTCTAAGAAGAACCATGGAAAATTATACTCAAACTTGTAGATTTGTTTTAAGTTGTAATTATTCTTCAAAGATTATAGATCCTATTCAAAGTCGTTGCGCGATTTTTCGTTTTAAACTTTTACCAAAACAAGATCTTATTAAAGTAATTAATTCAATTGCAGAAAAAGAAAATATTAACATTGATGACTCTGCAAAAGAAGCTTTGTTTAATATTTGTGATGGTGATTGTCGTCGTGCTGAAAATATTTTACAATCTAGTGCAGTCATCACAGATCATATTACGGATGAAATCATTTATTCTTTAGCATCTGTTGCTCGACCAAAAGAAATTAAAGAAATAATTCAATTAGCATTAAATAATAAATTTATTGATAGTAGAAAAAAACTTCTGGATATTATGCTAGAATATGGTTTATCAGGATTAGATATCATTAAACAAATTCAAAAAGAAGTTCCAAAAATAGATGCTGAAAACAAAAAGAAAATGGAATTAATTGAATTTTGTGGTGAAGCAGAGTTTAGAATGACTGAAGGTTCTGATGAATATGTACAACTAGAAGCTCTTCTTGCAAAAATTGTTTTAGTGGGTTATAAATAACTAATAAACTATTAACATTGACACATTGCCAATACTAACAAATTGCTAATTTTAGTTACTAATTATATATTACAAAAAAAAGATTACCTCTGCGTTTAATGCGAGTTTATGCTTTCTTTTTTTGTAATAAATACCTAGGAATTTAGTCCTTGGTTTTTTATTTCTTGAATTAATGTAAAGATTTATTAATACTACCAGGTATTTTTATGTTTAATATTAAATTTAACAGTAAAATTAAAATACTTAAACTTCTTTAAATCATAAAATAGGTGAAAAAATCAAGATGGATGAAAAAAACGAGGTGCAATTAGACTCTATTGAATCTAATTTATTAGCCGAGCTTGAAAAAAAGAGCAGTGAACTTTCTCAAAACAATTCATTCTTAGCAGAAAAACTCAAAGAAACAGAATGTACTATTTCTTCATTCAATACTGAACTTGCAAAACTTAAAAATGTTAAAGACGCGTTAACCCAAAAAGATATTATTATTACAAAATTAAATAAGAAAATAGAAATTATGTCTTATGCGCAAAAACAACTCGAGTTTGATGCTCTTGATTTAAATGAACAGGTAACAAAAAAATCAGAATCACTTGATTTTTCTGAATCAAAACTTGTTGAGCGTAATAAAATTATTGAAGACCTAAAGAGCAAAATTAGTATTCTTTCGTTTGCACAAAAACAACTTGAATCTGAAGTTCTTGATATAAAATCTCAATTAGATAAATCTGTTGCAAATCTTGAGTTTAATAAAGATGAAATTGTAAACAAAGAATTGGAAGTTACTGAACTTAGCGGACAAATAAAGCACCAATCAGATGCAATTAATCGACTAGAGTCTGAAAGTGCACATTTTAGAAATCATGTTGAATTATTAACATCTAAATTACATATTAAAGAAGAGGATTTTAATAAATTTGCTGATGATCTTGCAGAGTCTAGAAAAAAAGTTGCTTTACTAAATACTACATTAATAAAAAAATCTCAGGAGTTTGAAGCAAAAGAAACAAATTTAACTCAAACATTAAATCAAACAAAAGAAAATCAAGAAGTTTATGTTAAACGGTTAATTTCTCAATACACTTTAAAAATTATTTCTCTTAAAAATCAGATGGAAAAAATGGACAAACTAATATCTATTAAAAATGGAACTATTCAAAATCAAAAAGTTAAAGCTAATAACATAATGTCTGATTTGAATTCTAGGTTCAAAGATCTGATGAGTTCCGAAGATGCAGCAACACTTAATGGATTTGAATCTGAAATTACCAGTTCTGATTCTAATGATTTTGAATATGAACTAGATTCAGACTCAATAAATAGTTCAGACGTAAAAGAAGACTCAATACCTGCCGCAAACTTAGACACAAACAGCAGTTCATTTGATTCGTTTAAACAAGAACTAGTATATGAAGATCAGTCAGAAGAAGCAGCAGTGGAAGAAGAAGAATTACTTGTTGATCCATACCAAGAAATTCAAGATCCTTATTCATCTGCTCCAATGCCAAACATTGACGATATTGTACCTATGATTCAAATTGCAATCCAACATGGAGATCAAGAAATGAGCATAGTTAAGTCTTTAACTAATTCAGGTATTCCAAAAAAAGCAGTTGATTTAGCATTCGAAAAAATAAGACAAGAATAACAAAAAGAATAAACTAAACTACTACATAAACAAATATTAGAAAAAAAAGATAATAAAAAATTAAAAAAAAGTTAATTCTAAATTATTTATCCACCAACATGCTGCACTAACAAAGATGTTGTTACACTATTTTTATAATCATATCCAAGATCAAGTCTTACTATTTTCTTAAAGTCACTTGGAGATGTTACTGTTTGTGTACAACTTATTTCTCGTGCTCCATTCAGAAGAATTGCATCTCCTTCTACAACACCATTACTTGCTGCTACATTTTGAAGTCCGCTACAAGTTAGTGTATCTGAAATTCCTGTGTCAACTTTCACATGTACTTTATTTCTTTTTTGGAATGTTTCTTCACAAGTAGATCCAGATTCGTATAGTTTTCCAGAACCTACATGTTCAATCTTAAACAAAAAGCTGACTTTAGTTGAGCTTGCAACTGATTCTCTAAAACTAGATACTTTTACTGGCGATCCTGAATTATCAACTGTTTTTTCTTCAGTTACTGTACAAAATGTATTTTCTTCTCCACTTACTCCAATCAAGTCTTCAAGAACACACAAATCTGTATTTACTATAGATCCATATTTATAACATACATCTGCTTTTAGGTTATAAGTCACTTGTCCTGCTAATTCAGTTTGGTGAGAGAATACTGAACCTGATGAAGGGAAATCTAATGTTGCAATTCCTCCAGGTATTCTTCCACCTTCTGTATCAATCTTTACTCCTCTTAGAGGGTCTGGACTAAACTTTTCTAAATCTGATGTTCCAACGCCAAAGTCTGCAGGATCAAATCCTGTTAGCATTACTTTTACATCATTTATATCATCAATATTATGACTTCCTTTATTTTCAATTCTAATACTTATTCCAAATGGTTGTTCTTTATCTAGAATTTTTTCTGGAGGTGCTCCGGGAACAAAGCTTATGGATAATGCTTCTGTTGTTTGTTCAAACATGCTTCCACTTCCTGAAGCTTGCGCATCTGCATTTTGATTTTGACCACATCCTACTGCAAATAACATAGATGATATGACCAAAAAGATTAGTATTTTTTTCATGTTTACAGCCTCCAAAAATTTTTTAATAAATTTAATTTTTCATTTTTGATATTTTAAATGTTTAATTTAAATATTTAATTTCGACATTTTTAAACATTTAATTATTGATCTTAAAACTTAGTTATCAAAACGTAGTTATCTATTCGTCAATACTTCTTATATCTACTTGTTGACTTATACTATTTTTATATCCATACTCGAGTTCAATATTTAATGTGGTTTGATATGCTCCTTGTTGTTGACTATGTGGAAATTTACAAAAAATTGTTGCTTGTCCATTCACAAGTCTTAGTTTATCATGATCTGGTTTACATTCTCCAAATGCTTGTCCTTCTCCAAGTGTTGGAACATAATATCTTATTTTATTTAATTCTTTATAGTCTAATAAATGAGGACAACTACCAATTGAATTAGCGTCAAATGCCACGCCTCCTCCTGCATTTGAAATTTGTATTCTAAAATAAGTTGCTTTAGGTGTTGTTTCTTGTTCAATAGATGATACTGCTATTGGTGCTCCTTGACTTCCAGGAGATGCACCATTAGGGTTACATACTTTATCACTTAATTTATCCGTCGGGTTTGTATCAAGACATACTACTGGATTTGCTCTTGTTTTATATTTATAACAAGCAGTTAATAAAAATGTTGGATTATATGTTTGAGCTCCTAGCGGAAGATGTAATGCATTTGATTCAAATTCAACTATTTCCATACCACCCTCGGGATTAAACTGAGATTTACCTTCTAAATTAAAGACTTGTTGATATCCACCATTATTTATATTTACAATACTTTGATCATATCCTGTTAAATGAAGCGACGCTGCAGGTAAATCATATGTTCCTGCATTTTTTACTTTAATCATAAAGAGTAATGGTGCTGTAGTATATACTTGCGCAGGTGGTTGATCTGCTAAGAATTCTAATGTTAGTCCTTCTGTTCCTGAAGGAGTGTATAAACCTATTCCATTTGGTTGATCTGGATTTCCTTTTTGCATTCCCAAACTTCCACAACCCGACAATATTAAAATTGAGAATACTACAAGTATGAGAATTAAATGTTTTTTTATGGTTTCATTCATTGTTACTCCTCTTTTTTGATAATAAACACTTATTTTAATTTATATACTTTTCGGTTATTTTAATTTATTTTATTAAAATATATTATAAACCAATAAATTTGCGCTGAATAGCTAAATGATGGATAAATAATATTTAAACAGGAATAATCCATATTTGAAGTTTTAAAGTTTAAAAACTTAAAAAATTAAAAGTTCAAAGGTTTCAAACTATATATTTACATCATCACTTGGAACTGATTTCATTTCAGATTCTAAATTTTGACACCCTACTTTATCAAGTTCTCCTGATGGCGGAATTATATTTAATTTCTGATGGATTTTTGATTTAAAATTATATTTCAAATTTATTGTCAATGGTGTTGTAAACGTACCTTCAGTACTAGTTAATTCTGTTTGACATCTTAACATACCCACTTTTGATTTTAGTTCTACTACATTTGAGGGTAACCCTGAACTTGTCAGACTTTTACAATTAAGTTTTTGTCCCCTTAATTCAACATCTGCATAAATTCTATTTTGTTTTCCAGGATCACTACAACTCAATTTACTTTCTGAAAAATACACTTCTCCGTCTTGAACTTGTGATAATTCTATTGTTACCATTGCTTGTAATTTATTTTTATAAGGAACTATATTTGCATCAACGCGATTAATAGCTATTGGTGCACCTTGTCCTCCTGAAAAAGATAAGTTTTGTTGTTCACAAATTTTTTCTATTTCTTCTCGATTAATATTATCCTTAGCAGTTGGATCTAAGCAAACATCTACTCCGAATTTTGTTTCGTAATCATAACAAGATATAGCAGTTATTGTTTTAATAATATTATTTTTACTGCCTTTTAATTGATCAAAACAACGAACCATTATAGGAAACAGGATAATATCTTCTTCGCCTTCTGATAAAAATTCGGATCTTCCTAAGACTTCAAAATTTTTTGTTAATTTATTTCCTTCTACTAAAAAAATATTTGAATCTGCATTAAGAATTATTTCCCCTTTTCCTGTGTCAATATCATATGCACCATAATTTTTCACTCTAATGCCGATATCAAATTTGTCACCTATGAGAACTGTTTCTGGAGGCATGCTTTCAACAAATTCAAGCATTATTCCTTGTATTCCTTGATATGGATTATGAAGTTGTAAATTACCTGTGCTTTGTCCACCACCCCATGCTGAAAAACGTGATCCTCCTGAACAACCAGCTAAAGTCATCAAAAATATGAGTATGATAATTATCTGAGTTATAAAAATTAAGTTTTTTTGTTTATGTGTTTTCATTTTTTTAAAGTACGTTTAATAAATATTTTTAATAAACAATTTTAATAAATACTTTAAATAAATGCATTTAAAGTAGGATATACTACAATAGTCGCATAAATTATATTACTCGTAAATTATATTATTGTAAGTGATATTATTGTAAAGTATAAAAGTTTTTAGTTAATTCATCGAACATATTATTTAATTATGCTGGTTTACCTACCATAGATCCCATTGAACCTGTTGATTCTGATTGGCTTTCGCTCTCTGAACTTGCAGGTAATGTCACGGTTGTTGAACTAGTTTTTTTTGTTTTTTGTTTTGCACACCAAACATAATCTTTTTTACTATCATCATTATCTTTAGGTCGTACATCTAATTTGTATTCTTTTTGAGTTCCATATTCATATTCTATTTCTGCTAAAATTAAAACATCATTAGGTTCGTTAGGAAGACGTAAAACTTTTTTTGGATCTAAAATTTCTAAGTGACAAGAAGGCATTGATTTTTGAAGAGTATGTTCTAATTCATAAAATTCATATTTTTCAGGATTATTCAAATACAACACATTTCTTCCATTTTCTTCTTTTGCAGTCCATCCTGAACAAAAATCAACTTGTACACCCCCTATCTGATTAGGTTTTGCAACACCAAATCCGTCTGGAATTACAACTTTTAGTGCATGTACTGTATCTACTGTTCCTTCGACCATGTTTTCTACACTTACTTGTATTTTTAATTTTTTAGATGCTATTTGATTATTTTGAGATCCAATACCTCCAAAGCTTCCTGTTCCTGTATCAATTCCTATTAAAGGCATTTTTTCTGTTTGTATTATTAATTTAATTGGAGCTTTATCTGATTCAGATATTCCGTCGAGGTGCGCCACTTCAGGATACATATCTTTCAATGCTGCAATTACTTCATTTTCATTATCTAAAGTTAATTCTTTATCTCGAGCATATACTTTGAGTTTTTCTTCTAAAAAGTTTTTTTCAATATATGCATTTTGTAATTCTGCTCTTGTTACAAATCCTTCTGATAGTGCAGTAAAATATACTAAATATGCTTCTGGACAAGTAATATTTTGAGGATAGCAAGTTATTTCTTCGTCAAAATTTGATGCTGCAGTTATTACTTCAGGAAATACAGGTGAAACTGTTGCGTCGTCTAATCTTTGAAAAGTTCCTGGTGATTTTTTAAAAATTGATCTTCTAACCACGTGACAAGTAACCATCGTTACTATATCTTCATCATATCCAAATCCATGAACTCTTGATCTAAACTCGATAGATTCGCGAGAATCAATATCTATAGGAGAGGGTATAAAATATTTTGCGGGATTTGGTGTCCAAGGATTTAACCATTCAACTCCTACAAATTCTTTTGTTTTTGTTTGTTTTCCTTCAACATAATCTCCTTTGTATATTTGTTCATTTTTTTTCCAACTGAGTTTAAAATTATCAATTAATTTTGATAAAGCGTTTTTACCCCCATACGTTACATCATCTGCTGCAGCTCCAACATCTCCTCCTTGATATTTTGCAATTGCAGCCTGTGCAATTGTAGGGCCTGTAAAATAAAATGCTAATCCGAATATTGCAATAATAATTAATGCTTTGAAAAATACACCCATCCAATCTTTAGGACTTTTTTGATCTGGTGAAGGTTCTTCTATAACTACTTTAGGTTCGGGTTGGGATGATTGAGTAGAATTAATTGGTTCAGCAGAAAATGGCGATTGTTGAACTGGTTGTTGAACTGGTTGTTGAGGATTTGGTTGTTGAAAAGAATTACCTAAATTAATAGATCCTTGTGAATTTACAGAGGGATTAATGTTAGGAGAAAGAGGGTTTATTGGAGCTAATCCTTTCTTCCCTAAATTATTAAACTTAATATCATCCACCTCTTTTTTCAAAAAATTAAAAGTAAAAAAATATAAAATAACGAAAAAAATACATTAAAACTAATACATTAATAATACATTAAAAATACATTAATTGGATTAAAACATTGAGCTAATAAATTAAATCAACCAACATTATAAAATCAATTATCTCTATATACTTCTAATTCAACAATTTGCAATATTTCGTCAGGAATTATTTTTATCGCATTATTTCCTTCAATTAAATAATCATTGATCTTCTTTTTGTAAACTCTATCTCTTTGATATATATTTGTTTCAACACCATTAATATTTATTCTACCTTCTTTTTGTTCATTGTCATCAACAAATGTTATTTTTAGATATATATCATCAGAATCATCTTCAACATCATCAAATTCATCTTCGTCAAGATCAAAAAAGTATACTGGCTGTACAATTTCTTTTAGTTCACTCTTGATTTTTATTAGCTCGACTATGTAATTTCCTTTTTCTGTTTTAAATACTATTTGATTTTCACCATTACGCAAAATATCTGGTGCAAACTCTACACCCAATGCATATCCACAATCAGGTATTGCTTCATAAACTAAATGATTATTTACTAGTGCTTGTAATTTTCCAGTCACTCCTAATTCACACTGAGGTGTGAAAATTAATCGTCCTCTTTTTAGATTATTTTTTTCAGTTGCGCTAACAATAAATATGTTTTTGCTTTGTTGTTGAGTTATGTCTGTTATGTCTCCCGTGATTTGTAAATTTTCAAGTGTGTGTTTGTTTACTTTCCAAAACTGCCACCCAACTGATTCTGTAAAAAACTCTAATTTATTTGCTCCTTGAGCTACATATTTTTTTGGAACCACAACAGGATCTGGATTTTCTTTTGTAATTTCTTGATTAAATATATCTTTTCCATTTAGTGTTATTCGCATATTCCCCTCGTGTATTTTAGATACAAAGGTTAATAACAAATTTTCTGTATGGGTTAAATCTTGAATAACAAATGTGAACTCAGCACTTGTATCTGAAAACCAACTTTTTTTAGCAGTCAAGCTGCTTTGAGTATCTAATACTTGAGCATCTTGTGTAGCAAATATTGTTAATGCAGGAATACTGTGAGTTATTTCTTTAGTTGACAATGAAGTTAATGTTCCTGGATTTTCAAGTAATAATGTTTTATTGGATCCTGAATCAGAATCTGAATCAGAATCTGTTGAATTTCCTTCTAGAATTTCTTGCCTCACATGAGGTGGAATAAACAGTAAGTAAAATATGATCAACAGTGCAATTACTGCAACTAATGTTGCGGCTTTTGTTCCATCTTGTGCTTTTCTGCTTATTAAAAACATAGATTTAGATCTGCAATTAGATCTACAATTAGAATTTCCTGATTTTTTTATTCGTGCCATCAAATTTACCCCTTTTCGCCTTGATTTTATTGAATATTTAATTTGAAAAAATACTTAAAATTATATTAATTTAAATTATGATATATTAAATTTATTACCCCATATATAAATAACAAATTATTTTCATAATATTTTATTTTAATATTAATAACTTTTATGATTAATGAATAGTTTTATATATAAATGTTTTTCTTTTTATGAACTATGAAACTGATATTATTTAAGAAAACTGATGCTAAAGTTGCAGTTGAAAATTTGGATGATTTGTGGTATTTAAGTAGTATTATCGATCCTGGAGATATTGTTGAAGGTAAAACTGAACGAAAAATTAAGATAGGTGAATCAGGAGATCGGAATCAAAAGGTAATTAAAAAAATTGTCTTTCTCAAAATTGCTATTGAAAATATTGAGTTTCATCAGTATGCATCAATTCTTAGAGTTTCTGGAAAAATTGTTGATGGTCCTGAAGATATTGCAAGAGGATCATATCACACATTTAATGTCGAACCTAACACAACCATTAAAATCATAAAAGAAGAATGGTTAAGATTCCAATCTGAAAAATTAAAGGAAGCTTGTGAAAAAGCAACTCCTAAAGTTCTTATTTGTCTTTTTGATAGAGAAGATTGTTATATTGCAGTCTTAACTAAACAAGGTTATAAAATTCTTACAAATCTTAAAGGCAATGTTGCAAAAAAACAAGAAACAAAATCAATGACTACTAATTTTTATACTGAAATTCTTGATTCATTAAAAGAATATGATTCTAGATATTCTGCATCAAACATAATTCTTGCATCACCTGCATTTTGGAAAGAGGATTTTTTAAAAAATGTTAAAGATCAAGATATAAAAAAAAAATTTGTTTTAGCCACTGCTAGTAGCGTAGATGAAAAAGCAATCAATGAAGTTTTAAAACGTCCTGAAACTCAAACTGTTTTAAAATCTGATCGTGTTGCAAAAGAACTAAAACTTGTAGAACAATTATTAGATGAGATTTCTAAAGAAGGTCTTGCAGTTTATGGAATTAAAGAAACAAAAACAGCAATTGATGCAGGCGCTGTTAAAATTCTTTTGGTAACAGATCATATAATTCAAAAACTTAGACTACAACAAAAATTTAATTCTCTTAATAAATTGATGAAAAATGCAGATAAAGTTGGAGCAGATATTGTAATTATTAGTTCTGATCATGATGCAGGTAAAAAACTTGATGGTCTTGGTAGTGTTGCTGCAATTCTTAGGTATAAGTTAACTTATTGAAATTAAATTAGTAATAAAAAAAAATAGTATTTAAAAAAATAAACAGTAACCTATTTTACTCTCTTTCTCCTCTAAAGATATCAAATATAGAAACAATTATTATTGGAACTAATCCTAATGCTAAATGACTTAACATATCTTTATTTACTTTTTCAAAAACTTTTAAAAAATTAATATAAAACAAAGTGTTAAATGCAGGAGAAATTAAAATTGCTGCACATGCGACCACAACAACAGACTCAACAAGAATTCTTACGCGAATTCCATTGTTAAATGCGTGAAAAAATAAAATTAATGCATGAGTTATTAAAAAAATAGAAACTATAACTGCAAGCAATGTTTTCAAATCAGGCATGAATAAATCAAATGTTTTATAGTGTTCGCCAAGTAAAATTACCATTGCAATAACTAAAGATATTGCTTGAAAAACCTCCAATATTTTTATTAAATCCATTTGATTTACTCTTATTAGTTATATTTATTGATTTTTATTTATTTGTACATTTAATTATTTTCAATTTTCACCTACTAACAATAGAAATAACTTCTTCACACATCATTAATTCTTCATTAGTTTTTACAACTAAAATTTTAATTTTAGAATTGTTTTTAGATATTACCAAAGGACCTTGCATTGCTGCTTTAGATATTTTATTTTTTTTCTTATCAAGATTGATTCCAAAAAAATCCATATTCTTTAGAGTTTTTTCTCGTATCCACTCTGCATTTTCACCTATTCCTCCTGTGAAAATAATTGCATCAACACCATTCAATGCAGCCATATATGATCCAATATATTTTTTTAATCTATAACAAAAAACTTCAATTGCTAGTTTTGCGTCTTTTGATTTAGAATTATATATATCTCGCATATCATTCATACCGCATATTCCTTTGAGTCCACATTTTTTATTCAGAAATAATTCTGTTTTGTTCAAGTTTAAATTAATAATTGAATTTTTTTGTTTTTGTAAAAAAGGTATTATTGCAGGATCAAGATCTCCACTTCGAGTTCCCATCACCAATCCTTCAAGCGGAGTAAAGCCCATTGATGTGTCTATGCTTTTACCCCTATTAATTGCAGTTATACTTGCTCCATTTCCTAAATGGCAAGTAATTAGTTTGAGTTTAGATAATGGTTTTTTCAAAACGTTAGCAGCGTGTAAAGAAACATATTTATGACTCATCCCATGAAAACCATATCGTCTAATTCCTAGCTTTTTTGAAATTTTTTGAGGTATTGCGTATGTATATGCATAATCAGGGATTGTTGAATGAAATGATGTATCAAATATTGCTATTTGAGGAACTTTGAAATTTTCTAAACAAAATTTTATACAATTAATTTCAGGAATATCATGCAAAGGTGCTAGTTCTTTTATTTTGTCTAATTGCTTAACTAATTTTTTTGTTATTCGTTTAGATTTTGTAATTTTTCCACCATGTACAACTCTATGACCTATTGCATCAATAGTATAATTCTGTGCTGCCAATTGTTTAATAATTTTTTTTAATATTTTCTTATAATCTTTTACTCGTTCCTCTAAACCATTAATAAGCAGTTTTTTATTTTCAAACAAACTGTACTTAATCGACGATGATCCTGCATTTATAATTAATATATTCATTTTCGTTCAGCTATTTTTTAATTAATTTTTGATTTTAATTTTAATTTTGATTTTATTTTTTTTGATTTTAATTTAGCTTCTTTTTCTAAATCTTGTACTTGTACTGTTGTAACTGCACTAATATCGACTATTTCATTAACAGTACAACCTCTACTTAAATCATTTATGGGTTTTGATAAACCTTGTAATATTGGACCAATTGCTTCTGCATGTGCAAGTCTCTCGACAAGTTTATATGCTATATTTCCTACAGATAAATAAGGAAAAATCAATACATTTGCTTTCCCGCCTAAATTTGAGCCAGGACACTTTAGTTTACTAACACTTGGAACAATGGCGGAATCTACTTGAAGTTCTCCATCAATAATAATGTCTGGCCTCTTACGTTTAACTTTTTTTACAGCATCTTTTATTTTTCTCAAATCAGGATGATCTGCACTACCTTTTGTTGAAAATGATAACATTGCAATTTTTGGTTTAACTCCTAACTCTCTTGCAGTATGCCAACTATCAATAGCAATTTCTGCAAGGACTGTTGAATCAGGGCTTATGTTAACTGCACAATCTGCAAACAAATACATTTTATCTTTTAGTTCCATCAAAAAAAGACCACTAACTCTATGAAATCTTTTTTTTGTTTTAATTATTTGTAATGCTGGACGAATAGTTTCTGCAGTTGTGTGCGCAGCTCCACTTATCATTGCATCTGCATCATTTAATCTTACCATCATTGTTGCATAATACATAGGATCCTTAAGAAGATCTGCAGCTATTTTACGAGTTACTCCTTTTTTTCGTCTAATTTTACATAATTCAGAAATATAATACTTAAAAGAAATTTGATTAGATTCTGCTAAATAATCTATAACATCGATTTTTTTTAATACATAAGCAAAATTCACTCCTACTTTTTTCATAGCAAATGTGATATTTTTCAATGATCCTAATAATATAGGTTTTGCATATCCTAACTTCACTATCTTCTCAATAGCACATAATGTACGTGGTTCTGTTGATTCAGGATATACAATGCGCTTAGGATTTTTATTTGCTTTTTTCTTGATTTTTTTTAGAAAATCCAATTCTCCACCTCTAGTAACATAATTTTAATAAACATACAATGCACTAAATCCTTAGACTGTAATTAGCCTGTAGCATGCTTTGCTTTTAATTCTTCTGCTTTTGCATGTTCCTCTGCTTTTTTTGCTTGCTCAGTAGCTTTTTGTGCTTTTTTCTCGAACTTTAAAACTTGATCTCCTTTTTTAATTTCTGCTTTTATTGTTGCTTGAAATGCTTTTTTGATTCTATGTATTACATTTTCTCGACTGTGTTTTGTATAACGAAGATCTTTAACTAAAACATTTAAGTGTTTTTTCACGTCTTCAATTCCTTTCTTTAGTTCTTCATATGCTGCTTTTACTTTAAACTGAATAGTAATTGATTTTCGAGCTGCAATATTTGTTTCTTTCTCTTCAAGATTTTCTTCTTCAAATATTTTCATTAATTGTTTTCTTGACTGCGCATTTTGAGTAATTATTGCTCCTGTTTTTGTTATGTCTTTGTATGCTTCAGCCAAACTCGAATAAACTTTATTTAAATATTTTGCAGCTCTAGCGAGAAAAAATATCTTATTAACAACTCCTGCACTTTCAGTTATTATTGGTTGAATTTCTTTTTGATTAAAATTAACAGCTAATTCTAATATTTTAATAACCTCATCAAGAATTAATGATGCGTCATCAGTCAATTGAACTAATATTGCGTCCGGTATCTCTTCTTTGAAATCCTTAAAGTTTTTACGATAAGTTTTATGTTGTTTAGTTAACTTCAAATCATGTTTTTTGAATTTGTGTTCAAATTTAGTGAACCTATCAGAAACAGCATCTAATTTTTTTTCTACATGAAAAATATCTTTTATTGATTTGTTATGTAATTTCCAAATGCGTTCTAATCTTTTAATTACTAAATCAAGTTTAGTTCTTATTTTTTCAAATTTTTTCTGTTCTTCTTTAAGTTGATTTATTCGACGATGAACTCCAGACATTTCAGAATTACTATCTTTAGAATGTGATTTGATTTTTTCGAGTTTTTTTTCTTCAGACTTTATCTCATTTTCTAATGATTCTACTTCTTGATTTGTAACTTTTTTGATATGTTCAAATTTACTTTTCCGTTCTTTTAGCATCCTACATTCTTTTGCAGCTTCGCCTACAATATCCATCACTTTCAAAATAATATCCATTGCTTTTTCCCTATACTTTTCAGCATATTCTCGATTAGAAATTAAAACATCAAAATCTTTTAACATTTGTTTTGCAAACTTCAAAAGGGGTTCACGCCTTTCATCATCTAATCCTTCTGGACCAACATGTTCTAATTGTTTTTCTATCCATTTTGCTTTTTGTCCAAGCACATTAAGAATTTTAATATCTCTTTCTTCTAAAGAAATTTCTCCTTTTTCTAATTGCTCTACAGTTTGACTTATTTTCTTTGCACCAGCAGCCATTGCTTCTTCGTGAGTTAATAATTCTAAATTTTCTGCTTCTCTTCTAGCAAGTAATCCTTTAAGCCGTTCTGCACCTTTAACCACTTTGTCTTTTGATTTTTCTTTGATTTTTCCAGCATGTTCAAAATACCTAATCAACTTTCTTGTGCGACGTGGTTTAAATCCTTCTTCTTTACTTAAATTACGCGCAGCATGTGAACCTAATCGTTTTAGTTTATTTCTTCGCAACGCTACAAAATATAATCCTGCAAATCCTCCAACAGTAATTGCAAGAGTAACAAAATCAAATGAAACTAAAGAACATAAAAACCAAATTACTAAAATTATAGGGAACACTCCTCGTTTAATTCCTCGTCGAATCTTACCAATAACAACAACTGAAAGTGCGACAATAGAAAACCAAGATAATACATAAAGATTTAAACCATAAAGTATGGCAAAACATAATATAGCAACTACTGTATATGCAGGTATTCCTTTTTTATCTTCTGTTTTTGCAGACAAAAATATCATCACAACACAAGCAATTACTATAGCCCATAAAATTGAAGAATTAATTAATCCTCCTTCACCAAGTTTTTCTAGTCCTTGCATTATTGAACCGCCAGGACCAAATATTCCTGCTACTGATCTTTGTAATTCGAGAGGTATTGCCAATTTATTAACACCTATATTTTAAATCTTTTTTTCTATTGATTTTTAAAAGTTTTATAAACTGCATAAACCAAGTTAATAATTTATTGAAAAATCGTTTTAATGCGAGATCTTTTTCTTTTTGAATACATACATACACTAATTTATGTAGCGCATCAATTGAATTTTTTAGACTAGAACTTGTTCCTGTAATAATTCCTTCTTTTATTAGGGGAATTTGTTTAGATAATATCCAATTTGTTTTTTTATGTGCACTCCCTTGAATTGTATAACTAATTGGTTTTATTTTATTATGATCTCCATATTTTTTTTCACATTCTAATTCCAGTTTTAAATCATTGAACTTGGATAACAAAAATCGTTTCATTATTTTTTTATTTATTTTGCTAGAATTTTTTGAATTCATAAGTTGCACATAATTTTCAATAGAATATAATAATTGTTTAGCCATATCAATCTGATTAATTCCCACTACCTCTAACTTAGCCTCTATCTCTTTTTTAAGTTTCATACGCATATATAGATAAAATAAAATAAAATAGTATTTAAATCATTCCTTCAAAATCAAAAAAATATCAAAAAGATCAAAAAAAAAAAAAAAAAAAAACAAAATTAATTAAAAAAAAAAACCTTATTACTACTTAGTAAAGAACAAAGAGAATTTTATTATTACTACATTGTTACAGAAGTAAAAAAACGTAACATATATTAAGTAGTAGTTTTTTATACCTTTCTGTTAAGTAACAAATTTAAAAAATTAAAAAAGGGGGAGGTTACAAATATGATTGTGAAAGAAGAATTTCTTAGCAAATTAAGGAGATATTTCTCTTTGAATCTTTATGAGGTTAAAATTTGGACTGCTTTACTTTCACGAGGCGTTTCTACTGCTGGTGAACTTTCAGATATTGCAAATGTTCCAAGATCTAGATCTTATGATGTATTAGAAAGTCTTGAAAAAAAAGGATTTGCAGTAACAAAATTAGGAAAACCGATTAAATATATCGCGGTTGCGCCAGAAGAAGTTGTGGAGAGAGTAAAAAAGAATATGAGGCTCCATGCTGATGAAAAAGTTAAACGGCTTGATAATTTAAAAGGTACAGATGTTCTAGGTGAACTTAATACACTACACACACAGGGTATTGAATTAGTTGAACCTTCTGACCTTAGTGGTAGTCTTAAAGGACGCCATAATCTGTATAACCATTTAGAATTAACAGTACGTAATGCTGAAAAAAGTGTTACTATTATGACCACAAGTGAAGGTTTCTTAAGAAAAATGGAAGGTTTAAAACCTGTTTTTGAGAAAATCAAAAAAAGAGGAGTAAGTGTTAGAATCGCAGCACCTGTAAGTAAGGAAGCTACAAAAGTTGCAAAAAGTATGAGCGGAGTTGCAGAAGTTAGACACACAAATCACAATGGAAGATTCTGTGTTGTCGACGGAAAAGAAGTAGTTTTCATGGTTATGGACGACAAAGAAGTTCATCCTACATACGACGTGGGAATTTGGGTTAACACACCATTCTTTGCAAGCGCTTTAGAAAATCTTTTTGATCTTTCATGGAAAGGTATGAAACCAGTCAAGTAATTAAATCATAAAAAACTGGTTATTTTTTTCTTCTTTTTTTTATATTATTTAAAACAAATACACCATAACTTATTTAAATGAACATATAAATCTATATTTGATATAAAACATAACCATATAACCGCCTACTAAAAATGGACACTAATAATTTAATCGATTCTTTGCATCCTTTAGAAATTAAAGTAATTCCATTTTTAAAAGAAAATAAAACTCTTAAAACTCTCGTAAATGCTTCAGGTTTATCTGAAGTTGAAGTAATGCGAACTCTTCAATGGTTAAGTAACAAATCTGTTCTAAATATAACCGCTGATTCAAAAAAGTTTATTGAATTAGATGAAAATGGAAAAACCTATTTAGAACAAGGTCTTCCTGAAAAAAGGTTTCTTATTACAATCAAAGACTCTCCTCTTAACATGAATGACTTAATTGAAAAGTCTGGTTTGAACAGAGAAGAATTTAATGTTTGCATAGGCCTTTTAAGAAAATCAGGGTCTATAATTATTGAAAATCAAATTTTCAGAATTACAGAATTGGGTAATAAATTTTTAGAAAAAGAAAGTTTAGATGAACTTTTTTTAAAAAAGATTTCAGAAAACCATATAATCACAGAAGATTTAGCTCCTGAAGAAAAATTTGCATTTGATAATTTTTCTAAGAGAAAAAATATTATTAAAATTGTTGAAGAAAAAACAAAAACTATTGAGTTAACAGATATTGGAAATCAATTAGTAAATACCAACATTATTTCAAAAACAGAAAAAAGAATTGATCGTCTCACTCCTGAAATGCTTAAGAATGGAGATTGGAAAAATAAAGTCTTTCGACGCTATGATGTAAAAATTAATGTTCCTAAAATTTATAGGGGTAAACGACATTTTGTTAATCAAGCATTAGATTATGCTAAACGTGTTTGGTTAGAAATGGGTTTTAAAGAAATGAAAGGCCCTATGCTACAATCTTCTTTTTGGAATTTTGACGCGTTATTTACTGCACAAGATCATCCAGTAAGAGAATTACAAGATACTTTTTTCATCAAAGAACCAAAAATTAGCAAAGAACCTCCTCAGGAAATTGCAAAAAGAGTTAAAGATGTTCATGAATTTGGCGGAGATCTTAATTCGCTTGGTTGGCAATACAAATGGAATCCAAAAGCAGCATTGCAAAATGTTTTACGAACACATACAACAGTTTTATCTGCTAAAACTCTAGCGAAATTAAAAAAAGGAGATCTTCCTGCAAAGTTTTTTGCAGTTGGTAAATGTTTTAGAAATGAAACTCTTGATTTTAGTCATTTATTTGAATTTAATCAAACAGAAGGAATTGTTATTGATCCGAATGCTAACTTTAAACATTTATTAGGATATCTAAAAGCTTTCGCAAAAAAAATGGGTTACGAAAAAATCAGATTCCGCCCTGCTTATTTTCCTTATACAGAACCTAGTGTTGAAGGAGATGTTTATGATCCTGTAAGAAAAAAATGGATTGAAATTATTGCAGCAGGTATTTTTAGACCTGAAGTTGTGAAACCGTTACTAGGCGTAGATATTCCTGTTCTTGCATGGGGTCCTGGAATTGATAGAATGATTACTGGCGCATATAATATTAAAGATATTCGTGAACTTTACAAAAATGACCTTAAGCAAATTCGTGATATGAAGGAGTGGATGCATTAATGCCTACAATCAATGTTAATAGAAAAGTTTTTGAAAAATTAGTAGGTAAGACTCTTCCTGAAAATGAATTAAAGGAACGTATTAGTATGCTTGGAACTGATCTTGAAAGTGTAGACGAAAATGAAATCCAAGTAGAAATTTTTCCTAATCGTCCTGATATGCTTTCAGAACAGGGTTTTGCAAGAGCATTTTCTAGTTTTATTGGTGTGAAAACAGGTTTAAGAAATTATGAAGTTAAACAAAGTGGTGAAAAAGTAATTATTGATTCTTCTGTTAATCAAATTAGACCATTTACAGTTTGTGCTATTGTTAAAAATTTAAAGTTTGATGATGAAAAAATTAGAGAGATTATTCAAATTCAAGAAAAATTACATGTAACATTTTGTAGGAATAGAAAAAAAGGAGCTATTGGAATTTATCCTATGGAAAAAATCAAAATGCCAATTAAATACATGGCAAAAAATCCTAATGAAATAAAATTTATCCCACTAGAATTCAATAGAGAAATGACAGGATTACAAGTTCTTTCACAGCACCCTACTGGACGAGAATATGGGCATCTGTTAGAAGGTTTAGAGAAATTTCCTGTATTTATTGACGCTGATGAAAATGTTCTTTCAATACCTCCTATTATTAATTCTCATATGACAGGTAAGATTAATGAAGAAACTACTAATGTTTTTATTGAATGTAGTGGTTTTGAATTTCATACTTTATCCATTTGTTTAAACATTATTGTTACTGCATTAGCAGATATGGGTGGCGAAGTGTTTAGTATGGATTTAGAATATCCTGATGGAAAAAAAGTTACTCCTAATTTATCTCCAAGAAAAATGGAGTTTGACTTAGCTTATTGCAATAAAATTCTAGGTCTTGATCTAAATTTGAATGAAGCGATTAAACTATTAGAAAAAATGGGTTATGGATTTGAAAATCCAAATACTGTTTTAATTCCAGCGTATAGAGCAGATGTTCTTCACATAATAGATCCAATAGAAGATATTGCAATAGCATTTGGTTATGAAAATTTCCAAGAAGAAATTCCTAATGTTTCAACAGTTGGTCAAGAAGATGAATTAGAAATTTTTAAAAGAAAGGTTTCTCAAATTTTAATTGGACTAGGATTATTAGAAATTAACACATATCATTTATCCAACAATGAAGAACAAAATCAAAAAATGGGTTTTGAAACAGATGACCTAAATATTGAACAAAATAAAGAAGAAAATAATGAAGAACCAAAAAAGTCTCGAATTAAAGTTGTTGAATTAACTAATGCATTAACTCAAGATTATTCTATTTTAAGAGCTTGGATGCTTCCATCTTCATTAAACGTTTTAAGTAATAATAAAACTTGTGATTATCCTCAACATATTTTTGAAATTGGAAATGTATTTAATCATTCGAACACAACAGAAACTTTTGTTAAGGAACATGATTCATTATCTATTTGTCTTTGTGGTCCCGATGTTGACTTTACTAAAATTAAACAGATTCTAGATACATTAATGAGAGCATTAGATACAAATTATGAAACTGATCCTACAAACCACAATTCATTTATTCCGGGAAGAGTTGCAAATATTATTCAAAGTTCTGATCCAAAACATAATGAACATAAACAACAAATAGGATTTATTGGTGAGCTGTCTCCACAAGTTTTGGAAAATTGGGAATTAAATATGCCTGTTGCTTGTTTTGAATTAAATATTTCTCAACTTTTTAAATTATTAAACAATATTTAAACAACACTTGATTCTGTCACAATTTGGGGACATATACTCTATTTTATCGCGTATAATAAAGAAACTTTTTTAAAAGATTATTAATTTTGGTATGTAAGAGGTGTAAAAAATTAATGTTATGATGAGGTTTTTAATATGTCTTCAAAAAGATTTGATCACCACAAAAAACTTTCGTTAAAAGGTACTCATTCACACCATCACCAACGTCCAAAAAAACACGAATTTCTATTAGATGAATTCTTAGATCATCATGTTAGTATGCGCGTTATTTTAAAGATTTTAGTTTATTTACTCATTATTCTTGTTGTTATAGGCGGTAGTTTTTGGTTAGGTAGAATCAGTATTGCGCACAACCAAGAGTCTCCAACAGTAGTAGACGAATCAGAAACTAAAAACAATATTGATACAACAACTATTGAAAAAACATCTGCTTTGAATTCTAATGAAACCTCAAAAAATACTACTACGACTGAAACCAATACAGATTTGAATAAAACTGTTGAAGTTACAATCAGTACTGCAGATAATAATCAAAACACTGAAAATAAATCTCAACTTTTAATTAATGAAACAATCAGCATAAATCAAACTCAAACTAATTTAACATCATTAACATCATCTAACGAAACAGATAATAACATAGATTCTAATGCTACAATTACAATAGATACTGCAAAATACGACGAGAACGGAAAATTCTTAGCTCATGATTATGAAAATGTTTTAGTAAACATTGGTGAAGTTTCTTTTAAAAAACGAGGGGATACGTGGGGTAGTTTTGAAGAAGCAGAAATTACATTTACAAATGGAGAATCTTTTGCTATTTATCCTCAAACTGTTAAAGTGAAAGTTTATGATTCTGGAGATTCACCTCCTAAATGGTTTGATGATGAAACTGATATTTCTGAGATGAATATTCAAATTAGCAGTGGAACAGTCAAATCTGTTACAGTCCCTATTCATGCTTCGACTAGCGGATTAGAAGAATCAAAAAAAGTATCTATTTATTTTGTTGATTTGTATGATGAAACTATTGGATATGCAACAAAAACAATGGATGTTGAATGATATTAAATAAATTTAAATTATGAATAATTAAAAAATGAAATTAAATTTTATTAGAAATTGATTTTATTTTTTCTTTGTTTTTTTAGGAGGATTTAATTCTTTATCTAATTCTTTGATTTCTTCTTCTATTTTTTTGATATTCTCATCATTATCTTGTTGTTCCATTAATTCTCCACACTCAGGACATTTAAAACCAAAATTCATGCTGGTTTCAAAATCGAGTCTCATACAAGAGCTATTACAAATAAAAAAATTACTTTCTTTTTCTCTTACAAGCCTATCACTAAGACGTTCAATTCTTTTTTTCTTCAAAGTTACTGCTAAATGTTTAATTTGTTTTGTTCTAAATGTCCAATAATAAATATACCATCCTTTTTTCTTATCTTTTCTACGTGTAAAAGAAACAAGATTTGCATGGTATAGTCTATATAACATGTTTCTAACAAAATTCACTTCAAGTTCTAGTGCTTCTGCAAGTTTAAACTCACTAACATTTTTTTTATTTTTAATTAGTTTAATTAATGGAAGAACATCTTCACCTGCAACTTCAACAACAACGTCTTCTATTAGCTTATTTGAAAGTTTCATTCATTAAATCCTCTTAACATTTATTAAATCATATTGAAATTAAATATTTAATTAGTATTACCTTGAGTGCGATATAAGGTCTTATTTAAATATATCTTTTAAAAGTCAATATCTACTTGATTTGTTACATTTTAAAGAAATATGTGCCAAAACAACTGTTTTAACAACATATTACCCCTATTAGTAATATATATCTTAAATTTAATTTAAGTAGTTAGTAATATATATCATCTTGAATTTAAGATAGTAAGATTTAAAAGTTTTTTGGTAATCTTTATTTATGGATTCCAAGAATTAATTAAAATGTAATTGAAATGAGTCTAGAAAGTAAATAGACAATATCAAATATATTATATTAAAAAATAGTAATTTAAAGGTTTAGTAAATATTTGCAAAGATTTATAAACAACCCGTTTTTCATCTCAAAAAGCAAATAGGAGTGATTTAAATGGTAAAAGAACAAAGATCCAGAACATTAAGAAGAGTAAAAGTAAAGACTCCAGGAGGGAGCGTTACTACTCAATATCGTAAAAGAAAACCTAGTAAGGCAAAGTGTCATAATTGTGGAGAGTTACTCAAAGGAGTACCTCGAGAAAGGCCTTATAAAATGCAAACCATGGCTAAAACAAGTAAAAGACCTGAAAGACCTTATGGTGGTCAGCTATGCTCAAAATGTAGCAGAAGAATGATGATTTTAAAATCAAGAAGTCTGAGTGAGGCAAAAGAAAATGATGGAAGTAGGTAGATTATGCACAAAAATTGCAGGAAGAGACTCAGGAAAAAAATGTGTGATTGTAGAAATCATTGATGATTCTTATGTTTTAGTAGATGGAGAAACAAGAAGAAGAAAATGTAATATGTCACATTTAGATCCTATTAATGAAAAAATTGATATTCAAACAGGAGCAGATCACAAAAAAGTTGTTGACGAATTTAAAAAATTAGGTATAGAACTTATAGAAACAAAACCTAAAAAAGCAGGAGAGCGTCCTAGACAACAAAGACTTAAAAATAAGCAAGCTTTAGAAGAGAAACCTAAAAAAGAAAAACCTGCTAAAAAGGAAGAGAAAAAAACTGCACCTGAAGAGACTAAATTAGAAAAAACATTAGACTCTGAATCAGAATAATTTTTGTTTTTTAAATTTTATTTCTTTACTTTTTATTTTTGTTTAAAAAATTACGTTCTAAAACATAAATTTGTTTCTAGATTTTAATTCTTCTACTAAAGATTCTGGTTTGTAAATTCCAAGTTCAGTAATTACACCCGATATTAAATCAGGATCTACTTGTTCGAATGCGAAATTTTGTATCTTAACGTTTTTGGGTTTGTCAGGCCAAACTTCTGATTCACTTCTCAGTTCAATAGGCTCTTCAAAACCAAATATTGTTTGAGGATCAAATTTCCAAGAATGAGTGCAAACATAAATAGGTATTTGATATCTTTTAGCAACTTCTGCAAATAATTCACTTCCTATTTTATTGATTACTTTTCCTTCTACAGTTATAGCATCTGCTCCTATCAAAAATAAATCTGCTTTTTTCAAAGCAAGTCTGGCTGCAGAATCAACATAATGAGTCACTTTTATTCCATGCGAAGCTAATTCTTTTGCTGTTTTTCGCCCTTGATATCTAGGTCTGGTTTCAGTGTTATGAACCTCAAATTTTTTACCCTTTGATTTTGCTAAAAGTAAAATATCGACGACAGATTTACTATGACAATGAGTAAATACAACCATATTTTTTTTTATTTTTTTAGAACCAATTTTTGAAATTTCTAATTTGCCCTTAGAAATTATTTCGAGTGCTTGATCAATTCTATGATTTAATCTTAAAATTAATTTATCAGTTTCATCCATAGCATATTTATCAACATCTGATAAAACATAATTTAATGCGTTTCTAAGCATGGGTTCTGTAGGTCTTGATTTAAATAATTTTTTCTTTGCGTTTTTTAATTCAGAAATTAATTTATTAGGTTTTGAATTAGATTTTGAGTTAGATTTTGATTCAATTTTAGAGAAATCCGAAAGAATAAATTTTAAAGATTTTACTGCCGCTATTGCAATATTAGTTGCGCCTTGAATCTCCAAATTTTTTATATCTAAAACAACTTTATTAAAAGAGTTTTTATTTTTAAAGTTCGACATTTTTATTGTTTTAAAAATTATTGTCTTACAACTGCAACAAGTTTTTGTTTTAATTCTAAAAACTTATCTAACTGATCTTGTTCTGGTTTGAAAATATGTGCGCTATATTCATCAAAATATCCGCATCTAAATTTATCAAGAGATATGTTAGTTCTTTTAGAGAGCATTAGTGCATAAAAATAAATTTGAGTTGAAGCGTATTTTTCTAAGTCTGCTTTAGGTTTAAAATCCCATACCCAAATTTTTCCATCTTCTATTCTCACTATATCTATATGTCCTGTTAATGGTTCATCAGAATCAAATATTGCTTTGTATTGTTTTATTTCATGATCTTGTAGCCAAATTGGAACTTCAACTCCTATGGTTGTTCCATCTTGTTCTAACATGTGAACTTGAACATTACTATGTGCTGTTTTGTATCTGCTACTTTTTAATCCAACATCTGCTAGTTGACTTACTTCGTGACCTTCTACTCTAATTGGTTTTATTCCTAATTTAAATTTTAGTGATGATCCGCGAGGTCCAGATTCAAAATAGTGATCAGGACAATTAGTGAATACTTGATCGAGATAAGTTCTTAAACTTTCAAATCCATTACAACAAAGAAAATCTATTTTATGATCATTTAATCTATAATGATAAAACCAACCATGCTTCATTGATGTGTTTCGAATTGTCATTTTGAAATTATAAATTTGATAAGTTGATTTAATTTTTATTTAGAAATTAAAAAAAAAATATGAGAAGAAAAGAAAAAATTTTACCAATTACTTTTTCTTTTTAACTGCCTTTTTTGGTTTTGCTTTTACACCAACAAATTTTCTTCCTTTAAGCATAGATTCTATTTTTTTTTCTTCACGAATAAGTTCTGCTTCTTCAGATACAATTCTATTTGCAATTTTAATTAGATTTTCATCCATTCTTGCAATTCTTCGTTCTAATAATACTAGAATTCGTAAACTGTATACTATTGCTGCAAGCGTTCCAATAATTATTGCGAGTGTAACACCCTCAAGTCCTAATCCTGCCATTGTTCAACCTCCTTTTTTACCAATTTAAAAAAATAATAAGTTTTAGGCTAAATTTAATATAAAAGTAAATTAAAATTAAACTAAATTTAAATCAAATTTAAGCTAATAATATCTAATTTTAATTTGATCTAGTATTTAAATGTTACTTTTAAAAACCTATTTGAAATGATGAAAATCAAAGTCAATAAATGAATAAAACTGAATAGAATAACAAAATAAAGCAGTAAATATATTCAATAGATAAAATAAAAAAAAATAATAAGAGTAATAAAAAAGATAATAAAAACAATAATAAAAACAATAGAAGGTGATAAAAAAATTAAAAAATTACTTAAAAACAATGTCAGAAGATTTCATACCGTCCCACTGACCTTCAAACATCTGTTGCAATGCACTACTAAAAAACTTAGTATTTACCCATACACCTGCATCATAGGTAGGATGAACATCTGCATCATCTAATAACATAAATGTTAATTGTTCTCCATCAATTAAACAGAATCTGGATCTTACTTTTTCACAGTGTCTAATTTCTGCAAGACCTTTTAATTCTTTAACTAATTTTTTTGTTTCTTTGGTTAATGGTGCTGCAATTCTTACTGTAAGATTTTTATCTTTTGCTTTTTGTAAAACATTCTTTAAGAATTCTGTTTTTCTCATAAGTCCTTCTGTTGTTGTCATTATATCAACTGAAGACTTTGCAGATTTAACCATTGTTTCAATATGATTATATAAATTTCCTCTACCTTTTAATGCACCACTAATATCTGTTGGTTCAATAAGTTCTACACCTTGATCATGAAGAGTGTTTAACTCGGATAGAATGTCGCTTCCCTTTAAATTATCTAATATTTTAGTGTGATTAGTAGCCTCATCTTGAACTTTTCGTTTAACTCGCTCTAATACTTCTGCGGGAGCAACTGCCACATACTTAATTGGCTTTCCTAATTTCATTATAATAAATCCTTTTCTTTCTAGACTTTCTAATACATCATAAGATCTAGATCTTGGAACATTTGCAATATCTGATAGCTCACCTGCAGTAGAAACGCCTCGCGAGAGTAACGCTGTCCAAAGCTTGCTTTCATATGTGTTTAACCCGAAATCTTTGAGCTTACTTAAAAATTCTTTCTGTACAATCATTGTGTGGCACCTTCCATATATTCATTAATTAATCTTCTATCAGGCTTCTTTAATAGTTATGAAGCAATTCTAGTGTTTATTTAAACAAAAAACGCTAAATTAACGCTTTTTTTCTTCTAGAACCTCTTTTATTTTTTTTTATAGTATTACAAGGATTCAATGAGCTTTATTGTTCTTTCAGACAACCATAACCCTGTTGTGCTTTTTTACTATTGAGAAGGCATAACCCATATTTAAAGGTTTCGTTATTTTTGCTATTTGATAGTAACAAATATGCCTAAAATATATAAAAACTATATAAATTAAGCCAAAAACTAACAAAAAAACGTAAAAAAACAACATAAAAACAAAATAATAACTTAAATAAATATAATAGAAATAATAAAAAAAATAAAAAGTAAATAATAAAAGAAAAAAAAACAGAAATGACAAAAATAATAAAATAAGACTCAGTATCTCAAATCAAAAAAATCATATGATTCTTCAGAACAATCATCAACAAAATCAATAGAATCTACTTTAGACATTAAACTACCCAATTTGCAAGCATTCATCAGCTTATTAACAATTGATTCGTCTCCATGCACTACAATCTCTACAGACCCATCAGGTAAATTCTTAACATACCCTTTCAAACTTAATTTAGATGCTTGTTGTTTAACAAATAATCTAAATCCAACACCTTGAACTTTGCCTTTTATATTCGCTTTAATTTTTTTCACCAAATCACCTCAACAATTCCAACTTAATTTATCCCCTAAACAAATATTATTTTTAAAAATAGAACCTTGTTTAAGTTCTATAAAAAATTTTGATTTTTTCGTCGAGAAATAAAAAGTAAATGGTAAAAAATTTTCTTTTAATTCTACAACCTTAGACTTCGAATCTAAAAAAACAACATCAATAGGATAAAAAACAAAAAACATATGGATATCAACCAATATTGGTTTGTTAAAAACAAATATGTGCGCCTTATCTTCAACAGCGCCAAATCCAGAAAACATTAATCCTTTTAGTTTAGAAAAAAAAGATTTTCTAATAACAATATCATTCGCAATAATTAACTTATTTGTCTTATTAATTAACATATAAAAAACATTAATTATAATTAGTATTAAAAACATACTATTTCCAAAAGAAGAGTACCTAAAAATCAAACAACAAATAACTGCTTCAATCACTAAAATTTGAATAATAGACAGAGATTTCCACAGGAAATCAAGGGGGTCTAGTAACACCAACACCTATTTCCTTAATTATATGTTTCCGAGTAGATATATTTATAAATGAAAGGGTATTTCTATTTATATAGTCTTTATGAGTCCTTTATAAACGAATTGGGGGTTAAAAATGAGTAAAAAAGAAATTAGAGTGGTAAATATTGTGGTATCTGCTTCATTGGGACATGATATACCTTTAGAAAAGATGGCTGCAACGCTTTCAAACACAGAATATAATCCTGAACAGTTTCCAGGTTTGGTTATCAGGATTAAAGAACCTAAAACGTCTGCTTTGATATTTAACAGCGGTAAAATCGTATGTACCGGAGCACGGAATATGGAAGATGTTAAAAAATCCATTAAACAGATAATTAAGAGTTTGGAAAAAATTAATGTTAAGATAAAAGAAGAACCTGAAGCAACTATCCAAAATATGGTCGCAAGTGGCGCAATTGGAATGGATCTTAATCTTAATACATTAGCAATGAAGCTTCAAAACACAGAATATGAACCTGAACAATTCCCAGGGTTAGTCTACAAACTTACTGTTGAACCTAAAGGAATGAAAAGTTTCAAAGCAACATTCTTACTGTTTTCAAATGGAAAGATTGTTTGTACAGGAACTAAAAGTGAAGAGCAGGTTAATTTATCAGTTGATGCTTTAATAGTTAATCTGAAAAAAGTTATGTGAATTAAAAATTGAAAGAAATCGCATTTTTTTCAATAAACGCTTAAAATTTTCAATAACTTTGAAAAATCATTTGTTTTTTTTACACAAGTTTTTTTAATCACTTAATATATGTAGTAATAGTGTCAACTATCTAAACATATTCAAAAAATACAAATATAAAAAAATCAGTAAAAGAGAGATAAAATTGGATGTTTCAGAACAAGTAAGAACCTTTGAAGAATTTTTTGAAAAACATTACTTAGCAGAGCTTTTAGAAAAAATTCGTAAGGGAAAAAATTTTATTGTTATTGATTTTCTTGAACTTTCTAAATTCAATCCAGAACTTGCTAGTTTAATTCTTGATCAACCAGAAGAAGTTTTAAAAACTGCTGAAATCGCCATAAGATCTTTTGATCTTCCAGAAACTTTTAAAAAATTTCACGTTAGATTAGATAATCTTCCTCGTTCTCAAAAAATCCCTATTAGAGAAATCAGAAGTATTCATCTTAGTAAGCTAATGTTTATCGAAGGAATTGTTAGACAAAAATCAGACGTAAGACCTCAAGTAACTTCTGCTAGATTTGAATGTCCAAGTTGTGGTAATGTAATTACTGTTTTGCAACTTGAAGCTAAATTTAAAGAACCTACAAGATGTGGATGTGGTAGAAAAGGTAAATTTCGTCTTTTGAGTAAAGAACTTGTTGATGCTCAAAAAATTGTATTAGAAGAAAGTCCTGAAGAACTTGATGGCGGTCAACCTAAACGAATGGATGTATTTTTAAAAAATGATTTAGTTTCGCCATTAAGTGATAAAAGAACAAATCCAGGTACAAAAATTTGTGTCGTTGGGGAATTAAAAGAAGTTCCAATTCCTTCTCGAGATGGTGGTCAATTAATAAGATATGATTTAATGATTGATGCAAATCATTCAAAAAGTATTGAAGAAGATTATTTAGAAATTAACATTAGTGACGATGAAAAAAAAGAAATTCAAGAACTTGCAAGAAATCCTAAAATTTTTGATATGTTAAGAGAATCATTGGCTCCGTCAATATATGGTCATGATACTGTAAAAGAAGCTATAGTTCTTCAATTATTAGGAGGAGTTTTAAAAGTTAGAAATGATGGTGTAAAAACCAGAGGAGACATGCATATTTTATTAATTGGAGATCCTGGTAGTGGTAAATCTCAATTAATTAAGCGTGCTCAACTTGTTGCTCCAAAAAGTCGATATGTTAGTGGTAAAGGTGCTAGTGGTGCAGGTCTTACTGCCGCAGTTGTTAAAGATGAATTTTTAAAAGGTTGGGCACTTGAAGCAGGAGCATTAGTTCTTGCAAACAAAGGTTTTTGTGTTACCAAAAACACCAACATTTTAGTTGAAAATAATCAAATTTTGACTGCTAAAGAAATATATAATATGAAAAAAGGAAAAACATCAAATAAAAATTTAAAATTAATTTCATTCAATGATAAATCTTTTTCAATTAAAAAAAATAAATTAATTAATGTTTCAAAACGAAAAGCCAATGAAGTATTCTGCTTAGAATTCGAGTCAGGTGATTTATTAGAAGTCACAGGAGAACATCCGTTACCAGTTTGGGATAATGGATTGTTATGGAAGGAAGTAAAAGATATTAATACTTCTGAGTTAATTATTGATTTTAAAGATTACAAGTTTCCAAAAAAGAAGATTCAAAAAATAGTTATGAATAATACTGATGAAAACATTATGTTAACTGAAGATTTTTTGGAATTTATGGGTTTAATTGTTACTGACGGACATATTTCTCTTAAAAAATATAAAGTAACTTTTTATTCTAAATCTGAAGAATTATTAAAACGATTTGAAAAACTTTCTCAAAAATTGTTCAAAAAACAAGTTTCGTTTTATACTGATACTCGTTCAAGAGTTAAACAAGCATATTTTTGTTCTAAAGAAATAGTACAAAAATTAAATTATTTGGGCATTCCAAAAGGAAATAAAACTAAAAAACAAATTGATTTAAGCATAATAAAAAATTTAGCACCTAATTTGATTAAATCTTTTTTAGTTGGAGTTATTAATGGAGATGGATCTATTTCAAACAGAAAAAGTGGTGGCTGTATAGATATTGTTTCGGGTAATAAAGAATTTATTAAACAACTAAAATTATTATTTAGAAAAATAGGAATAATTGGTAAAGTATCATCTATTTCTCACACGGGTGGAGGAGTTGTTAAAAAAGGTTCTTATAAAATTTTCAAATTGACAATTACTGGTGTTGGAAACATAGTTAAAATTAAAAGTTCAAAAATTGTAAAAAATAAAAAAGATAAATTAAAACAAATTTGTTCTAGATTTGATAATTATGGATGTTTTAAAAAAATTGGAAAATTAATTAAAAATGTTAATTTGAAATTAAAAAAAAATCATAAAAAATATTTTTATGAAAATAATATACGCTTATCTAGATTGAACAAATTGAATATAAGTCGAACAAATTTAAAAAAAGCAGTTGATCTAATTTCGAAATTAGATTATATGAAAAATTGTAATTCTTTTAAACTTTTAAAATTGCTTTGTTTAAAAAATATATATTTTAATAAAATAATTGCTAAACAAAACATAGGTTCTAAAATTGTTTACAATTTAGAAGTTGAACACGATAATACTTATTTTGCTAATTTTATTCCAGTCCATAATTGCATGATTGACGAAATGGATAAAATGAGCAAAGAAGATCAAAGTGCGATGCACGAAGCTCTTGAGCAACAAACAGTCACAATTGCAAAAGCAAATATTCAAGCAACACTACGATGTGAAACTACTGTTTTGGCAGCAGCTAATCCTAAATGGGGTCGTTTTGATCCATATGAAATTATTGCTAAACAAATTGATCTTCCGCCTGCATTAATTAGTAGATTTGATTTAATTTTTCCAATAAGAGATCTTCCTGACCGTGAAAAAGATACGCGTCTTGCATCATTTATTTTAAAACTTCATCAAGATAGAGCAGGAGGTAATCCACCTATTGCAACTGAATTGTTAAAAAAATATTTAGCTTATTCTCGACGATTTTGTCATCCTGCATTAACTACTGAAGCTTTAGAAGAAATTCAAGCTTATTATGTGGAAATACGTAACAAAGGTGGTGAAGAAGGAGGAGTAAAATCTATCCCTATTACTGCACGTCAGCTTGAAGCATTAGTAAGACTTGCCGAAGCTTCAGCAAGGAGTCGTCTTGCAGAAAAAGTTACTCAAAAAGATTCTAAAAAAGCTATTGAATTATTACATTATTGTATGTCTCAAGTAGGTGTTGATCCTGAAACTGGTAAGATCGATATTGATGTTTTAACAACAGGAGTTTCATCATCTGCTCGAACTAATATCTCGACAGTAAAAGAAGTTATTCATGAACTTGAAAATAAAGTTGGTAAAACTATTCCTATTGATGATATTGTAAAAGGTTCTCAAGAAAAAGGTATTGATGTTGATAAGGTTGATGAAATTATTGAAAAACTCAAACGTGCTGGAGATATTTTTGAACCACGTAGAGGATTTATTCAAAGGATTTAATTTAAACAATTAACTAATTACTATAATATTACTATAATTTAACCAATTATATTATTAATTCTTATAAAAATTAAAAAAACATTTAAATAGTAACTTTTTATTTTTATAGAATAATGGTTAAAAGGGGTAGTCATAGTAAATATATTAGTAATATTTGTATTTTTCTAATTTATCTTGTAATCACATTACCTATTTGTGGTGCTTCTGTTTATGGTTCAATCCATAATTCTTCTATTAAAGGTCAAGATAATGTTAATAGTTATCGTAAAGTTGATGACATTACTCAAATTGATATTGAGTTGGATATTCCTGGAGATCCTAGCCTCGACCCTAGTCAAATAAAATTACTTAACAAACCGTCAAAGTTTTTTGAATGTTTGTGGTTAAATACTACTAACAGATTTTCATGTTCATTAATTATTTACGAACTTATTCAGCCAGGTATCCATAGTTATCAAGTTCAAATTTTTGATGATGCAGGCGAACCTATGGATGCTGCAACAAACCTTAATTTTGTCGTCGATAACCTTCCTCCGAGCATTCAAAAATTTGATCTTATTACTAATGAGTCTGGGGTATTTGCTAATTTTTCTATAATGGATCTTGGATGTGCAACTTGTGGTCCTAATTGTGCAGGTCCTGCAAAAGCTAATTTTTTGATAAACTATAAAGAAATTGGTTCAATGCCTTTGAGTAAAACTAATGGTAGTTGTTTGTTTCAAGGTCTTACAAAACTTGAAATTGGTTCAAGCGAGGGCATTATTGAAACTAAAACTATTTGTATTGATGCATTTGATAAATTAGGCCATAGATCTGAAACTTGTAAAGAAATTACTATTGATCTTAAACCTCCTCAGCTTATTGATATGAATTTGATTTATGGTGGAGTTCCTATTAAGTTTACTAAAGGAGATCCTTTAATGAACGTCGAACTTGTAGTAGAATTGTTTGATGATTCGGTTTTAGATATTGAAAGTTTAACAATGGATCTTTCTCAGATCAATGAACGTCCAGAATATCAAGATAAATATAATAAAATTACTACAAAACCTGGAATGATTGTATTTGATAACTGTTTTAATGGGTCTGATTATTTTAGTCCAAATCATAAAAATAATATTTCTGGAAATATTAATTGTACTTGGAACAGTATAGTATTTTATTATTCTCAAGAAATTCCGCCAACAGTTCCTTTTTTTATTAAAGATTCTAATAATCTTATCTTAAACACTACATTTACACTTCCTATTGTTGTTGATAAAACTAAACCAGTTGTTGACGCATTTGAGTCAAATCTAAAAGATGATATTGGAAGAAGTTGGATTGGTTTAGAACCTATTGATTTTCGTTCAGCAATTATTGAAAATGATAGTGGTTTGAAAAATAAACTTCTTGTTTTAGATTTTACGAGTTTTGGTGAACAAAATGTCACTAGTGGTTCTCCTTTTTTCTTAAGACCTAATAATTGTACACCTAGTTGGGAATGTGTTTGGAAAAATATTAAAATTGATAATGATGATTTAGAATCTGGAGATATTCTTGATTTAAGATTTGTTTCTCCGTCGCAAGATGATGCAGGTAATCCTCTTACAGGTCAAACTTCTGTTGCTGTTCATTTTGATCCTACTCCTCCAGAGCTCGTTGAAGGATCTATTCAAAAACCTTATGTTTGTCCAGTTGCAGGCGAAACTATTTTATTTGAATTTAATGTTTCTGAAAAACTTTCCGGCGGAGTGAATGTTTTATTTGATGCTTCAAATATTTCTTTAGCTTCTTATCCTAGTGAAGGTGAATGTGAAAAAATTGAAGGTAAATATGGTATGTGGCATTGTAGTTTTGAGGTTGATGATTTAGTATCTTATGGATTAAGTAGTGAAATAAACGTTACTATATTTGATGCTGCAGGAAATAAAAATGAGTTTATAATTGAGCAGGAAGTTTGTGAAACTGCTATTGGTGCTCCACCTAATTGTGTTGCGATTTATCCTGGAGAAATAAAACCTGCTCAGGGTATTGATCGTAGAATTGCATCTCAGATTTCTTATCCTATTTTTTTAAGTCCTACTTTAAATGTTAATTGTCCTAATGCTCAGATTCAAAAGATCATGATTCTGTCATGCAGTATTGATGGTGGTTTTGTTTCAAATCAATATATAATGAATGAATATGGAAATGGATTTGAATTTACAAATCCTCTTATTAGTACAAAAGTAGGCCTTGATGGTGGACTTAATGAATCTTCAGGAAATTCAGCAAAACTTTCTTGTCAACTTGATATGATTATTAAGGCAGGCACTAAAATTTATCAAGTTCCTGAATCAGATAATTTAACAATAGATATTCCATTATACAATCTTGCTCTTGGAGATCTTGATGAAACCTTGACAAAAAAGATTGACAATGTTCAAGATGATATTGATGACACTGAAGAATTCATTAGTGATTGGGAAGATGGTTTTGAGTTTTTATTTTATATGTGTACTATTGCTGAAATCTTAGCAGAACTTGTGGCAGCAGCTCAAGCAATTAAAGTTGTTCTTGGTGCTATTTTATATGTGCTTGGATTAATTTTTGATTTTGCAACTACGTTATATTCAAAACTTTGTTATATTGTAGAATTAATTAGTTTAATTGTTCTTTCTATTGCTTGGACTCCTACTATTTTAGGTCCTCTTCCAGATGGATTAGGAGATTACCTTCTTAATTTAGGAATGTGGATTAGAATTGTTTGTACTTTCACGACGTGTAGAATTGGAGAAACTAAAGGATTAATTAATGCTGCTGCACAATTAGGTAGTGATTATGATCCTAATCACAAACCTTATGGTAATGCATTTAGTAATATTATGAAATATGATTGGGATCCTTATCGTAGTGAACCTATTTCTTGGGCTACAATGTGTTGGCCAGGAGTAATTTATGCTAAAAAAAAGCATCGTCAATTGCTTTGTATGAAAAAGAAATGTTATATGGATGCTGCTGCTAATGGTATGCCTGTTGATGCTTGTGATACTATGTATAATGTTCGTGAATGTGTTTATGTTGATGGTGCTGCATTAAAATATGTTAAAAATCATAGGTATCAAGCAGCTGTAAGTAAATACATGTGGGCGATTTTTAAAGAAGCTGAAGTTTGGGGTTGGATTCATCTTATGCGTTGGAAATATGGTGATGAATATTGGTGTATTTATCCTAATAAAATGTTAGATCTAAAAACAGATATCAAAGAAATAGGTGAAGGTGGCAATTGGTGCAAAGGTGGCAAAGATGGAGTGGTTAATTGGTTACAGTCAACTATTTGTGGTGTTCAATTAATTATATTATTATACATTGATCTTGAAGATTGGCTTGATTGGAGTAATTGGGATTGGAATCGTTTTGATAATGATTTAGGAGAACCTGATTTTTGTGAAGGTGTTGCAGAATGAAAAAATTGAAGTTTGTTTTAGTTTTGGTAATTTTAATGTGCATTATAGTTCTTGCAGGTTTTGTGAGTGCATTAACTTTTGGTGAATTTACAGATTATGCAACCGGCGGATTTATGAGAAGTGATAAAGGAATTCCTACTGATTGGTATGAAGTTGATGATTGGGAAATCGATGCTTGTACTGAATGGGGAGGTGCTACTTCGACTGCTAATTCTGAGTTAGAAGATATTAGTATAGTTTTAGAAAATACTCATCTTATTGCTACAATCAATGCTATGCATCATGAAATTGAAGATGGTTCTTTGATTTATGAAATTGCTTGGTTTATTCAACCTTCAGATTATGAAGAAACAATTGATTGGGAGATTTCAACTAAAACAAATAATGGAATTAAAAAGATTTTAGATAATGGTAATGCTAATTATTATAATGGTCATTCAGGGTATTTTACTGTTCAATCAGAATTTGACCTTAAAACTGCTACATTAAAATGGAGTGGTGAATCTGAAGGTGAAATTGAAGTTCCTTTCAGAAATAAAGATGAGTTCGAAGAAGCATATACTAAAGATGCGAAATTACTTGATGACAGTGTTGAAAAATCAGAATGGTAAAAAAAGTAAATAAATAAAATAAAATTTGAAGAAATTAAAAATGAAGAAATCTAAATTGTTTAAAAAATTCAAAAAAGGGCTATTTGTAAAAAGTTTTAGTAAAAAAAATCAGAAAACAATAGTTATTTGCTCGTCATTGGATTTATTATTTTTACTTGGAATTCTATTAGTTTTACTAATTTGTGGATTCGCATCAAAAGGAATTATTAATAATATGGATGTTATAAAACCTCACGTTACAGCACTTCAAAATATGTATGGAACACAGATTGAATCAGATTCGAAACAATTAAAAGATTCTTTGGGAGAATTAGATGCGAATTTAAAAAGTATATTTACAAAATTAATAATTACAATAATTTTATTCCTGTTTTTGTTTATTTTGAATTATGCTATTTGGAAAAGTTTAATTTGGGCAAAAATAAAAAGAATAAAAATTGAAAAAAATCACATCCTTAAATTTATTTTGTTGTGTTTTATTTGGATGTTATTATGGCTATTTGTTATAATAAGTTTAATTTTCATTATTCCTCTAAAAATGTATTTGTTTATTATTGCAATATTAATACTCCTGATGCCGTATTTTTCATTGGTATTGTTCAATTTTTTTGATGCTAAAAAAAGCATGTTGAATAATTTAAAAAATATTTATCAGCAAGGCATATTAAAAATAAAAAAATTATTCATTAATTATTTGGTCATAATTTTAACATTCATACTTGTTACATTAATCATATTTACTATTGGAAGTATATTTGAAAATAAGATTTTTACTAATATTATGATTATTATTTTTTTGGTATCATTAATTTATCTAGTTAATTGGTCTAAATTATATTTTAATTTATCATCTAAAAAAAAATTAAGTGAATAAAAAAATGAAAAAATAATAAATAAAAAAATAATCCATAGAAAATAACTAAAAAATACAAAAAAATGAATAAATTAAATAAAAATAAAAGAGCGCAGATTACTATTTTCATAATAATAGGTATTGTTGTTCTTTTTATTGCAGGGATGTTTATGTATTTATCAGGAGAATCTAAAGATATTTCTGATGCTGATATTGAAAAAATTGAAGATGTTCCATTTCAAATTCGTCCTGTTCAAGAATTCATAACTACTTGTATTAAACAAACTGCGACTGAAGGTTTAATAAAACTAGGTCAACATGGAGGATATATTGATGTTTTGGATTTAGATCTTACTCCAAAAGAATTCATCATTGATCCTCTTGATCCTTCGAGCTCAGATGCTGTGACTTTAACTTTTGATAAATCAACACATATTCCTTATTGGTATTATATGAATTCTAATCATAATTGTATAAATTGTGTTCACTCAACAGAATCGGTTCCTGAGAATGTATTAATTGAAGAACAAATTAATAAATATGTAAAAAGAGAAATTCCCAAATGTATTGATGGTTTTAAAAAATTTAAATCTAATGGTTTTTCTGTTGAAGAATTAGGAAATATTAATGTTGAAACAAAAATTGCTAAAAAAGATGTTTTGATTCAAATGACTTATCCTGTTTCTGTAACTGTTGGTGAATCTACATCTGAAATGAATAAATATATTGCGAGAGTTGATCTTAATCTTCAAAGTATTCTTGATATTGCAAAATCTATTACGCTAGCCCAAATGTCTAATAATTTTTTAGAAAGATTGGTTATTCATTTAATAGCATTATATTCTGATAATAGTATGGACGCACTCCCTCCAATTTATGCAACAGATAATAGTTATGTTCCTAATTTTTGGTTTGAACCAATGGTTGAGGAGCAGCTTAAGCAAATTTTAACATCACACATTCCTTTGATTAAATTAAATGGAACTAAAAATGCTAAACCTTATGAATTAGAATCCGAATTAGCAAATAAATTATACAATCAATTTTTTATTTCTGTTCTGAATCAATCTTACGAAGATTATGAAATCAGATTTATGTATTTAGATTTTCCTTTGTACTTACATATTACGCCTCAAACTAATGGAAAACTTGAACCTACTAGTTATACTGATCAGTTTAAATTATTAGGATTTGGTTTTGGTTCTCCTGTCAGAAGAAATTATTATGAATTTTTTTATGATGTTGAATTTCCTGTTGTAGTTGAGATTACTAAGGAAAATGAATTTAATGATGAACCTTACAGATTTTTATTTGGATTAGAAGGCCATATTAAAGATAATCGAGATCCTATTGCATGGGATACAGGTAATGGAACAATAGGGGAATGGGACAGATCGATTATTACATTTGATTCAGATTCTGAAGTTTCAAAAGAATTAGCTCCTGAAAGTCCTGAAGAAGAACAATTATTTGGTGGATCTCAAAAATATACTAAACGAATTATTTGTGAACCTAGTCAAAGAATTAGTGCTCCTATCACAATTAAAACATTTACTAGTAAAAATAAATCTTCTATTGACGGAGCATTGGTTAGATATTCTTGTGGTACTTATGCATCCTGCACTATGGGTACAACTCAGTTTAGTGAAGATTCTGATGATGCTATTTTAAAAAGTAGTTTTCCTATTTGTATTGGTGGAGGAACGTTAACTATTGATAAACCAGGATATGCTCCCCTAGTTATTCCTAATTTAGATACTACTCAAGATCAAGACCCTCAAGAATTTGAGATTTTTCTTGAACCGTATAGAACAAAAACTGTAAAGGTAAATAAATTTATTTTAGATCGAGTTATATTTTTAGATGATTTGTATAAAGAACTTAAATTTATTTTTTGGAATAATAAATTAGAGAGTTTAACAGAAGACGATTTAACAATTATTAATTTAATTAAAATTCAAAATAATCCATATGAAGAAAAGTTTAGTAAAACTATTATTTATTATGGTAATGAATCTTTAAACAGTCCTATGATGACTGAATTGGATCTTCTTCCAGGCAGGTATATTATTGAAGCGCAGTATTTTGATAAAAAAACAATTATTTTTTCTGCAAATTGTTCTCATATGTGTGGTCAATGCGATAATGATTATGATTTAAAAGATTGTAGACTTAGAAGTGAGAATTATACCCAAGAATATGATTGTAATATTGATGAATGGTCTCCTGAAGAAAATACTACTATTGATATGATGGTTCTTGGCGGTATGCGAATTAATGAAACTAAACCATTCATTATTGACGCGTCTGATCTTGATTCTAGTTCTATTATTGAATTTAGAGTTGTTCAAGTTCCTCGTCTTAGATGTATTGAAGATTTTGAAGATTTAGGAGAAGTGGAAAAATTTTATGATCTTAATCGTGGACGACTTAATCCAGTTCTGAAATAACGAAATTTTTAATAATGATTATAAAAAAAGAATTTGTGTTCTTGTATATTAAACTTTATCAACTAAATTAATTTAATCACATCAAACTATATGCTAGCTTCTTTGCTTGTTCATTATCTCCACTTTCTACAGCTTGCTGCATATTATTTAGTTGTTTAAACATTCCACAGCTTTGTTTTACTTTAGGATTATTAACTTGATCACAAAGTTCATATTTTTGATGTTCAAATACTAGTTGAGTATAACAACTATCTTTGTAAGTTTCTTTATCAATCTCGTCACAATATTTCTCGTCTTTGTTAAATCCTGCAAGTTCTATTAAACAATTATTTTGTGTTCCTTCGTATGTAAAGCTTTTACACATGTCTACTGCGCGTTCAAAGTCTCGTGTACTTACTTGTTTTATTATTTCTGTTGCTTCTGCTTTTGATAATCCTTTTATTATGTCTTCTTTGTCTACTTGTTCTGGTGTTACAATTGGAACATCTTGATCTGATTCTGTTTCTTTTTTATCGTCGATACTTGTGTCTGGTAAAACAGGCATATCTAATTCTACAGGTTCAGATGTATTTATATTTATATCAGTTAAATTTTGCTCTAATTTTTCAGATTCATTTACTGGTTTGAATTTATCAAGTACATCTTGAACTATTTTGTCCGCTTCATCCCCTGATTTTATTTCAAAAATAAATCCGGATGTTGCTATTTGTTCTCCATAGAATGCATCTGCTCGCAATACATAATCTCCTGGTTTCAAATCAGCCGGAATTTCTAAAACAACTGCACGTTGAGTGGAAGTTACTATTGCTACTGATTCTGATTGTGACAATACTACTTTATCTAAATCTCTATCAATAACAGAATATTTTAGCTCGACGTCAAATTTATTTGCTTCTCCTAAATTTATTAAATCAACTTTAAAAACTAAATCTTCTCCTGGAATAACAAGTGTTGTTATTTTTTCTGCTTTTACATCCAAAAGTTGATCTGTTTGAGAAGGTATTCCGTCTATCAAAAAACTTTTTGCGTAAAAAAAAGTTAACACGCCAGTCATCATAATCATAGCAATTAGTGCAACAACTATTAGTTTGTGTTCTATTTTATGTTCAACAGCAGGCTGTGTTATAAGTTTAGAAGCATTTTCAATTTCATAAAAAGGATATCCGCGACTTACTAAAAACTTTTTAATCATTGCAAGATTATATCCTGCATGAATTTGTTCTTGAATGTAATAAGATAATTGTTGTATTCTTTGTTGTTCTGCTATTTGTGGATTTTTCCAAAGATTGATTACATATTCTACACTGCTTTCTACTTCTGCTTTATCATATCCTGAATTAATGAGAAAATCCTTTACTTCATATACAGATTTACCTTTTTTTATCTGACTAAATAGATAATCAACTAGGTTTTTTTGTACCATACCACCCTCTTTTAGAGATCTTAAACTCTTTTCTTTAAAAAAGCTTTCGTTTTTAATATTATTTAATAATATAAATGAAGAAAATAAAGTATATAATATAGAACTTAATATGGAGTTACGAAAAGTATTTATACTGTCGTAAATTAGTAGATAATGGGGGTAATATGGCTAACGATTTTCAAAGAAATATTGCATTTAAGGTTAGAATTAATGATATTCTTACTAGACCATTTTTCAAACAAGAAGGTTTTGAATCAGATTATGTAGATTTTACTTCGCATAAAATTTCACGTGTTAATATAATGGGTGTTATTATTTCTACTAGTCAAGAAGAAGGTCAAGTTAGTTTTAATAATTTCATTTTAGATGATGGTAGTGGTAGAATTTCTTTAAGAACATTTGACCAGAATTCAAATATTAAAGCAGAAATTGGAGATATGGTTCAAATTGTTGGACGTATTAGAGAATTTGGTTCTGAGCGCTATATTGTTCCTGAAACTATTAATAAAGTTAGTCCTGATTGGATTAAAGTCAGAAATAAAGAATTAGATTTTATTTATGAAAATTTTTATGTTTTACCAGAATTACCTACTCAACCAACTACCAACCAACCTATTAATCAATCAAGTTCACAACCTCAAACAACACAAGCAAACAACACAATCAATTCTACAAATTCAAAAAGTAATTTAACCGATAATAATTCTATTATTGAATCTGATGAAACAGTCATGGATTCTATTCAAGACCCAAAAACACCGACTAATACAACCAATGACCCTATTGAAATTATTATTAAATTTATTAGAGAATTGGACGATGGTCGTGGTGCTTCTTTTGAAAATATTGTCGAAAAAAGCAAACTCGATAATGCAGAAAGTTTACTTAAAAATCTTATGATTAATGGTGAAATTTTTGAAATTACTCCGGGTAAATATAAAGTTTTAGAATAAAAAAAAAGATTAAAAAAAATAAATTTTATTATCATATTAACAAATTCTATTATACTATTATCACTTACTAACTTGTTAAATATTAACTGATAAATTATAGAACATTAACTAATTTGACTAATATCTTAGGGAATATTAAATTGTTAATTAATTATTAATTCTGAAAATTAGAATATTATTAAAAAAATAATGCAGGTGTGATAAATGCTTCTATTAATCCTGCAATAAGAAGTATTCCAATAGCAATTAGTAATAATGTGCTTGAATCAAACATAATTTTTTGAAATTTTTCATTTGTTAAATCATGTCTTATTACTGCAACACTTATTATTCCTCCTGCAAGTCCTGCTACCATGTATGCCATCATTTCAGGTAGTCCGTGAATCATATATCTCATAAACGAAAAAGTAGATAGTTGTGTAACTGCAATTGCTTTTCCAAAAAATCCAACACCACCTAACTTTGCTATCCCTACTCTAATCATTCCACCCATAGCAGCACCTACTACTGATGCATTCCATGTAAGAATAAATATTGCTCCTGCTCCATAAAAAAACGAAAACAAAATACAAAATATCATTACTTTAACATTATTAAAAAATAATTTATTAAAATAAGCAAAGTTTGTTGCAAGACCTGTTACTCCTGCTTTTATAGGACTATTAATTTGAGTTAATGTTGCAACTTGTTGATTAAATATTGTTGCAGTCATATCTGCAGGTAAAACCACAAACCAAATTACATATGCAACCATTGTTCCTAAAAAAAGAAATGAAAAGAATGCAATCATTTTAGAATGTTCTTTTAGTATTGAAGTTTCAGATTCTAAATCAATATCTTTTTGTTCTTCGAGTTTAATAGAATTATACATTAAAGGTATACATGCAAATGTTGCTAAAAATACCATTACAAGATCTGCTCTATCTTGAAAAATCCAATATCCTAAAAAAAGACCTACTGAAGCAACTATTAAACCGTAGAAAAACATTTCCCAGGGTTTTTTCTCTGCTGTTATTGGTTTAATAATAGATTCTAGAACCATCTCTAATAAGTGTCAAAGTTTCCTCATTTTTAAACTTTTCTTTTTTGCAATGATTTTTTACCAAAAAAAAACAAATTTTTGTTAATTTCATCAAAAAACAAAAGCTTTTTAATATAATGGTCATTTTTTGATATTAAAATGGAATATAATGAAATGTTAAAAAAAGCTAGAAGTGAACTTCCAGAAAGTGTTTTCAGTGCTGAACGATTTGAAATTCCTAAAGTTAGAGGTCATTTTCAAGGTAACAAAACTATTATTTCTAATTTTCATCAAGTTGCTGCTACTCTTAACAGAGAAGTAGCGCATATTATGAAATTTGTTTTACGAGAATTAGCAACACCAGGTAATATTACAAAGACTGCACTTATTTTAGGTGCTAAAGTTCCTGCGTCTAAAATTAATGAAAAGATTAGAAAGTATGCTCTTGAATTTGTACTTTGTTCTGAGTGTGGAAAACCAGATACTAAATTAATTAAAGAAGGTCCTTTTCTTTATCTTCGTTGCATGGCTTGCGGTGCAAAACATACTGTTAAAAGTAAAATCTAAAAGGTGTTTTTTTGGAATTTATGGTTAGTATAAAAAAATATGAACGAGGTCCTGTTATTTCTATTTGTGATGCAGATATTATGGGGAAAACATTTGAAGAAGGAAATAGAATTTTAGATTTAAGTTCTGATTATTATAAAGGAGATCTTAAATCAGAAAGTGAATTAAACAATTTAATTAAAGGTTCATGTAATTTAAATTTTATAGGTGAGAACTCGGTTAATTTTGGGATTAAAAATGAATTAATTGAAGAACAAAATATTCTTAGAGTACAAAAAATTCCTCATGCGCAATGTATATTTTTTAGATGACACAAAAAAATAAAACAATGACTCTAAAAACCAAATTAATAATTGAAATATTAATTACACAATTATCCAAACCAAGCTCCTAATCCTAGTTGCTTTTCTTTTTCTTTTCCAAATACTCCTTCGATTCTTCGTTTAGTAAGTTCAAGCGTCTGCTTCACATATACAGGCAGGTCATATTTAGTAGATAAACTTATTGATGGTTCTAAGTATTTTACTATTGATCCTTCTGAAATTGTAAAAACTATTTTTCCTCCACAATTTGTACATACGCCTCTTAATGGAGGTCGTCGATATTTAGTATTGCATTTAACGCATCTAAATTCTTGTTGTGAAAATTTTCTTAAATTTCCTTTTATGTCTCTTATAAAATGTTTATCTATTACTAATCTTGCAACATCTACTTCATCTACTGCACGTACTTTTTCAGCAATTTCCATTTGTCCTGTTAATTTTTCTTGCATTGAAGGTAGAGTTTTATATGCGCTACATAATATTCCTGCATTCATATTATCAGTATAGTGAGTAAACATCATTCCTTCATATTGCGCAGGAGTGTTTAAAACTTTATTAATTATTTTTACATCTACATCCCAAGGCATTTTATAATTACATGCTGCTTCATAAAAATCTAGAGAATATTTAGATGCTATATCCATATCAAAAACCATATCATCAACTTCTGCAGGAATAAGTACTGTTGTCAATACTAATGGTGCATCCATTGTCGATCCTCTTGATTGGGGTAAGTATTTTCTTGAAAAATTTATAAATGCGTCTAATGTTAAAAATATACAACTTTCATCTCCATCAGTATCACGTCTCATTGCAGCATGCATATATGGATGTGCAAAAAATCCTTGTGTTTTTGTAAATCCTATTATTCGTCCTAGAATTCCTGCACTTGTGTGTGGTGCAAGACCTATCACTAAATGACCTACTAAATCTTTTTTTGATTTTAAATTATAAAAAGGTGCTAGACCATAAACTTTAACCATTAATTCATCAAGAAATTTTGTTACTCTAAATAAAATTTCATCGCAAGGTTCTTCAGGAGCATCAGGACAACAAGGTAATAATACATCTTGAGGTTTAATCTCAAGTATTTGTTCTTCAGTTACTAATTCTTTTCCTTTGATATCTTTTTCATAGCCTAATTCTTTTAATTGTTCTACACTAACTCCTATTTCTTTTGCTTTAAAATGTGTAATTGGTAATTCACTAGCATCATATCTTATTGTTCCTTCTTTATTTACATGAAGTCTATGTTTTGCTCTCAATATTCCTTTGATTATATGTTCTGGAGTCCTATCTTTATTATTAGTTCCTCTAACTCCTTTTATTAAATCAGGATATGTTCTTGTATCTAATTTTTTAAGCATTGCTTTAAAAATATTTTCTATATCTATTTCTTGTTTTTTGTACGCTGCTACAAATCCATGTTGACTACATTCAGGTTCTTCTATTTCTCCACAAATACTACATTGATATAATCGAGTAGTTGGTTTATCGCATTTTTCACACATACTCAAAACTGTTCTATGATCGCAATTAGTGCATTTATATGTTGGTACTTCTGCTCTTATTCTTCCTTCTTGAAGTGCTGCTTGAAAACATCTTAATCTTCCACCTTCTTCTCCGACAGGAAATAAAACATGAGGACTGCCTGTTAATTTTCTCATTTTTGCTTTTTCAGGACGTCCCATTCTACTTCCAATAAAAATCCCGCTTTTATCTCTTAATTGTACTTTAGAAATTTTTTGGACAATATCTAATGTTGCTAATGAATCTAAATCTTCATCATTCAGTTTATTTTTAATACTAGAATCATTAACAACTTTATTATCACCAGTATCACCAACAGCACTACCAACACTGTCAGCACCGACGCCACTAACACCACCACTAATACCTCCAACACCTTCTGTAAGAGAAACATTGAATTTATCAATAAACTTTTTTCTTAAATCATTTGTGTTTATTTCAAATAAATTAAGAGATTCTATTAATGCTATTGTGTGATTTTTATCTAAAACAACATATTCATTTGATGCAACTATATGTGGTACACCTATTAATTCTAAAAATCGTTTTGGACCTTTTTCAATAAAAACTATTGATTTTTTTATTTGTCCATTTTCCTTTTCTATTTTTATTTTTTGTAACCAATTTATTAATTGTAACAAATCTTCTTTAGTTATAGCATTCCAATGATATGTATATCGGGGATGTAAAGGTATTTGTAATTTTTTAGATAAATTTATTGCGTTTGATGAAGAAAGTTTAGTTTTTATTGGTTCTTTAATTAATTTTGATAATAATTCTGAAGGAACTTCTACAAATTCTGAAAGTTTTTCTTCGTCGAGTGTTCCAAACATATTTACTGTTGCTTTCTCTAATTCTTGAATCCACCATTCTTCACAATATCCTGGAGGTACAAGCGGATGTGCACGATTAAAAAAATCCCCATAACTAATTAGTGCATCACCTAAATATAATATTTCTTCAACTTCTTTTTTACATTGTTTAGCTTGTTGTTCTGTTTCTAAAAAATGTACGCTCCCATCTTTTAATTTTACAATAGGTCCTTCAATTAAATCACAAGGAGTATATGTTGCACCTTTTCCAGGTCTTTCAACTTTTAACTGCGTTCCAACTGCAATATAATCATTTAATACATGCATTGATGCAGGATTTATAGATTGTGCACTATATCCTGATCCTCTACTTCGCCCATATCTTAATCTAAATGCGCCATGTCTTAATGGATGTCCAAGTACCGGTCTTCCTGCAACTAAATCTTTAATATAGGTACCATCAGGAGTGATTTTTTCTTTTTTTTCATTATTTGATTTTTTTGCTCCTTTTGCTTTTGCTTTTTTTTGAATTTTAAGAAACTCTTCTAAGAAATTCCAATGTTCCAAATCAAAGTCTTTTCCCCATTTAGACAATTGTTTCCACAACTTTGGTGCTTTTAGAGGAATACAACTACTATGAATTAAACAATATCCACTTCGAAGCAAATTTGTTTTTACTCGAGGTAGATCTTTATAATTTGATACTTCAAATTTTTCACTTGCGTCTCCACTTATTTCTACAGGTATGTTAGCAATTAAAAATCTAGATTCTTCTTTGCTTGGAAAATATTGTAAATTGGTTACACGCTCATGATAATCTTCAAGTTCTGATGCACATCGTTTCATTTCGTTTTCAGTAGGATCATATACATCATAACCCATTTTTTTCCTAACATGATCTGCAATTATTACAGACCAACTAGCAGCAGTTCCTCCTGCATTTCGAATAGGTCCTGAAAAATTTAAACAAAAAAATTCTCCACGTCCATCTTGTCGTCTTTTGATTTCTATATCAACTAATCCTTCTATTGGTGAACTTACAACACCAACTGTTCCATATGCAAATCCTAATTTAATTCCTATTTCTATTGCAAGTCTTTTATCTTTAAATTTACAAAATTTTTCTTGTGCAACTTCCAAAGCAATTTGTAGTGCTACTCGCCAATCTAATGAACCATATTGTTCTTCAAGATCTTGAATTCTTTTTTCTACACCCATATCAACTATTTGAGGTGCTATTACAGATATTAATCCTACTACTCGTTCAGCCATAGTTTCAGCTAGTTTTACTTCAACTACTTTTTCAGGATCATATCCTTTTTCTTTTGCTGCTGTCGCTATTTTAAATTCATGATGAACTCTTTGTTTTAAATCATCAAAATATTTTAGCATTTCAGGTGATGCATAAATCATTTCAAATCCTCATTAATTTTTTGTTGTTCTAAAAAATAATCTATTTGTTGTGTTGATAAATTCATTAATTCATTATAATTATTAACCATAATTGTTGAATATTTTTTTAATTCATCAAATTTAGGATTAATACCTATTGTTAATCCACCATTTGCATATAAATGTTTAAATACTCCTAAATCATTAATGCCATCACCTATAAAACATATTTCATTAGGAGATATATTGTATAAATTATTATCAGTATCCTTAATTTTTTGATTATTTAACTTGTTAACTAAATTTAGTAAATATTCTAATTTTCCATGTAACTTAAGAGGTAATTCATATGTTCCTAAAAATTTATTAGAATCATCAAGATGTAAAATTGTTGATATTTGATCATCAAAATTTAATTCTGCTGCTACTTGTTCAACTGAAATATTTATACCTCCACTAATAATAGATTTATAAAAAGTTCCATTCATAGAATTAAAAAAATCTTTAGCACCTAAAACATAAGGCATTTTATAATTTTGTATAAACTGATTTGCATCTAATCCTTTAAGACGCAAAGTATCTTCTTTTACCCAATCTTCATATATTTTTTCTCGTTTTGAAATTTCGAGTTCGTTATGTAACTTAGTTAGATATTTATCTGCAATTAAGGTTACTTCTTTTTCATCGACACAAGTTCCTAAAATAACTTCCCAACTACTACCATATTTTGTTTTGTCACAATGAATTAATGTACCGTCAAAATCTACACCTATTAATTTTATTTTTTGATTTAATAAATCTAGTATAGGTAATTTAATTATTGATTTATTATTGGTTGTTGAAATATGATGTAAATTAATTTCTAATTTGGATTTAGTAGTTAAAGTCATGTTTGCGCTACCTCTAAATTAGAATCTTTACTTTCTGATTTTTTTTCATCTTCGACTTTAGGTTCTTCGTCGTCTATAAATTTTAGGATTTTTGCTTTTCTTGTTTGTAAATTTGTAAGAATTACTCTTGCAGGTTGTGGTTTTAATCCCATTTTTTCTTGGAATTCTGTTGTTGAAAGCCAACAACTACAATTAAGCATTGTTACACTTCTATAATTTGCAGCAGAAACTCTGTGAATGTGTCCTGTTACAAAATAATCAGGAACATGATCTATTACTAAATGATCTTTATCTGCATCAGGAAGATATAATGTTGATGTGTGTGTTGGTGCAAGATGTCGTCGTTGTAATAAAAACTTCATTATTAAATCTACTCTTTGTTGTCCTCCTTGAGATCTTATACTAGGTACTGAATCTGCATAATGCGGAAAACTAAAACCGTGATATAATAAAATATCAAGTCCTGGAAATTTTTCTGATTTTTCTATATTTACCATAGCAGGATTTGAAAGCATTGTTACATTAGGTAAGTCATACATTTTTTCTGCAAAATCTTTGTATAATGGAGGTTGCGGTTCTGCAATTCTCATTGCATCGTGGTTTCCAGGTATAATTATTATTTGAATATCTGAAGGAATTTTTTTAAGATATTTAGTAAATTCTTCATATTGTTTGTAAATATCTTTTATTGTTAATTCATCTTCTTGTCCAGGATAAATTCCTACTCCTTCTACAATATCTCCAACTATAAATAAATATTTTATTTTGTTTGCTAAATCTTTTTGATGTTGATTTCCATGATTTCCTTGTATCCAATTTATAAATTTATCAAAAGCTTCTTGTAAAAAAAAAGAAGATCCAAAATGTAAATCGCCTATAAACGCAGCATATGTTTCTTCTGGTGCTTTTTTTAATTCTTTAAATAATGGAACATCAGGTAATATTAGTTCATTTACAAAAATTACATCTCCACTCAATGGCCCTGTAATACCTAATACCTCGTCAGGAACACAATCTTTTGCTAGTTCTAATTGTTCAGCTTTATTTTTAGAAATTATTACTTTGATTTCATCAGTAGGATCTTCAAGTGTTAAAATAACATTATCATTTTTAGTTATTGATTTTGTTTTTACTATTCCAATTACTGCTACTGTATCACGATCTTCTTTAAGTTTTAATTTACTTATTGATGTTGCACCCATTAATTCTTTTCTATTCATTAAAATACTTCTTAATATATGATATCTAGAAGTAAAATAAGAGACAAAATCTTTTACTTCTCTTTTTTTTGGTTCTGATTTATAAGAAAATAAAACATTGACTTTCCCATTACGTTTTAATTTATTAATTAAATCAGAATCATTATTAATTGATTGATCTGTATCATTTACATTATTTATATTATTAACATTATTAACATTATTAGCATTATTAGAATTATTTACATCATTATTGTGTGTATTGTTTGTATTATCTAGATTATTAATACTATTTAAATTATTAGACTGTTGTATTAATTTATGTATATTTTCTTCAAAATTTTGTGAAAACGCATCAAAATCTGATATTAAATTTATTTTTTCGAGAATTAATTTATTTACTAAAATGCCTTTTTCTAGTAATTTCTTGATAATTACTTTCTTTTTTTGAATTGTATCTTCTGTTTGCATTTTTAAATCGATTTACTTTTTTTAGTCTATTAATTAGATTTATCACTCTTAACAAATCCCCCTTTTTTTGAAAAATGAAAAAATATTGAAAAAAAATGAAAAAAATAAACCAATTAAATGAAAAAAATGAAAAATAAAAAAAGGTCAAATAATATAAATAATATTACATACCTAATTCTTTTTTTAAAATTGTTTTAATATTTTCTTCTACTTGTGATGGAAGTGAAACTGTTATTTCTCTTGTACGCCCATATCTTCCTTTTGAAATTAATTTTGCATTTATCATTCCTAACATATCAAGTTCTGCAATTATATCTGATATTCTTCGTTGTGTTAAAGGTCTTTGTCCTATTTTTTTACATAATTTTTGATATATTTCATAAATATCTCCTGTAAAAATATTTTTTCTATTCTCTAACATTAATATGGAATACATTGTTGCTTGAAATTGTTTTGGTTGTGATGTTACTACATCTATTAATCTGTCTTTTTCTATTTTATCTTCTGCACTGTCTATGTGTTCTATTAGTACTTGTTCTGATCCATCTCTTTCTGCAAGTTCTCCTGCAACTCTTATTAATTCAAGAGCACGTCTTGCATCTCCATGTTCTCTTGCAGCATATGCTGCGCATTTTTCTATTACTCCTGGCATTAACGTCCCTTCTTTAAATGCAGCATTTGTTCGTTGTCTTATTATATCTTGTAATTGTAATGCATTATATGGTGGAAATACTAATTCTTCTTCACTTAAACTAGATTTCACTCTAGGATCTATATTATTAATAAATATAAGATCATTTGATATTCCTATTATTGAAATTTGTGCTTTTTTTAGTTCTGTATTGATTCTAGTAAAATTATATAAAATTTCATCACCTGTTTTTTTTACTAATTGATCTATTTCATCAAGTACAAGTACTATTAATTGATTTTCACGATCTACAATATTATAAAATATTTTGTATACTTCATCTGTTGGCAATCCTGTTGGTGGAATTTCTCTTCCAAATTCCCTAACTAACTGTGCAACTAATCTATATTCTGTATCTGCTATTTTTTTGAGTTTGCAATTAACATATATGATTTTTAACAATAAATTATTCTTTTTTGCTATATCTAGCATTTTATTAGATATGTGTTTTACAGAAAGTGTTTTTCCTGTTCCTGTTTTTCCATATAAGAATAAGTTAGATGGTTTTTCCAATCTCAAACTTGGCGCAAGGATTTTTGCTATCTGTTTGATCTGTTCTTCCCGGTGAGGTATTGTTTCAGGGGTGTAATTAGCTTGTAATATCTTTTTTTCTTTAAACAAAGGTTCCTTGGTCAGGAACTCTTCAAAGTAATCAGTTATCCCCTTTTCTACCATACATGTTCCAAATGAAATGAAGGTTTAAAAGCTTTTTTCTTTTGTGAAATATATTGAAAAAAACTGTTAAATAGTGAAGAACTGATGATACATCCTATATTGCTATATATTAATAATAAAAATATGATGGGGGTCTGACCCCTTTGTTTCTTATGGAACTTTTTTAAAAAGAAAATTGTGTTAAACTGTGTTCTAATATAAATATATGATCTAATCTCCATGTCTGAAACTATTTTTTTTAAACATTATTTTATATATTTATTTTCTATATAGTAAGTAAGTAAGTAAGTAAGTAAGTAAGTAAGTAAGTAAGTAAGTAAGTAAGTAAGTAAGTAAGTAAGTAAGTAAGTAAGTAAGTAAGTAAGTAAG
>Ga0209045_1000253_pt1 | contig 67460 bp, 33 predicted proteins | sample SaaInlLV_10m_DNA_4_FD_184664 | JGI IMG/M metagenome (GOLD analysis project Ga0209045, IMG submission 184664) | Marine microbial communities from expanding oxygen minimum zones in the Saanich Inlet - Saanich Inlet SI072_LV_200m_DNA (SPAdes) (version 2) | ecosystem: Environmental > Aquatic >...
TGTCCGCAGTACGCCGCTCAGGGAGCGCCGAAAACTGCCAAACCCCTGCCGTCGAACGGGCCCCCGGCCTCCCGAATCTGAGCTCAATCGACCCCCAGCTTAACGGTTACGATTCTGCCCCTGGGATTAGGGCGCTAAGCTATGTGCATGCCACGAGTCGATCGGCCAGGGGTGCAGTCTTTACTCCCAAAATGGCGCTCTGACCCCTCGGAATCACCCTTGGGCGGGCACTAACTGCTTCAACCTGAACAGGTCCGGTTGGTCCGACCCAATGCTGAGCTGTATGGGAAGTCCGGCAGATCCGTCGTGCCCTGCGTTTCCGCCTGGGCCTGGAACTCTCACCACACGTTCGCGACAGGTAGGTCCGCGTGCAGCCCTGTACACATCCCCAGCACGAGGGACAGCACACTAGGCGAGGTCGTGTGTGATCGATTCTCATTTGCCGTGTCGTCCCTGCTCTCCAGCAGGGCAAGCCTCGAGCGCCTCCTGGACGGAGCGGCGTCAATATCTCAGGGGTGGGTCTGTCCACGTGACTCGCAGGCGCTACGTTAATGCTCCCTTGGAGCGGCACAACCTGCCCGGGATGGCGCTGAGTTGACGAGAGATGAGGAGACAGAACGTGGAACCACGTTTTCCTGCACTTGGTGTGCCAGAACGGCCCCGGTGGCTGCTTCCCGTGGTCACGTTCCTGTGGTCCGTGTGTGGCACGACGTTCGGGGAGCCCCGAGTTGAGACGCCTGATCCCGGCATAGCCGCCAGTTGGGATGCCATTGATGCGCAAGGCCTCTCCCTGATACCGGCCCCGAAAGAACTGTCGGTCATCGGGGAAGCGTTGCCAGTCACAGATGCCTGGGGTATTCATCTCGTTTCGCCCGGGCTTGAGCCTGGCCGAGACGAACTGAACCGCAGGCTTGAGCAGAACCGAGGAAAGGCACTCCCCGAGAATGCGGAAACGGCCAGCCGGATCGTGGTCGGAACGTACGCTGACATGGGGGCCTTTCTGCCGCTGATCGACAATCCCCCCTGTCCTCCACGCCAAGGGTATGTCATTGGCATGGCCAGTCAGAATGGCGGCGTCTGTGTGGTGGTGGCCGGCGCGGATGCCGCCGGGGCCCGATACGGTTGCGTGACGTTGGGCAAGCTCCTGCAACCGGGGCCGTCGCTCCTTCGGACTCGCGTGCGTGATTGGCCTGACTTCAAACACCGCATGGCGTTTTCATTACCGAGCAGCGCCAAGTGGACGCCCGGTCTGGTTGCCCGAGCGAAGGGGATCATTGACCAGAGCTTCCGAGCCAAGCTGAACATGGTCTTCGAGCGCAAATACAGCCAGGGCATCGAGGCGCTCATCGCGGATGCAACACCGCGCCGGGAGTTGACTGAATACGCTGCCGCCCGTGGCGTTCGCATCATGGTCGGCCGCTTCTTCAACGTTGGCCAGGCCCCCTACCCGGGGGCGGGATCGGGGTACGGAACCCGTTACTACCCGCATAAGACTGAGGAAGGCCTTATCGGTTACAGCAACATGGCGTTTACGTGGTGCCGTGATGATCTTATTGACGCGGCAGCGGCGAAGTATGCAGAGCTGATGCAATTGACCGGGGCGGATACCTTCTACATCCACGCAATGGATACCGGCGGCAGAGACAACCCGGAGAACTGGAACCACCGCACCCCACGCGACATCGAACGTTTCGGTGACAATCGGGCTGCCGCGGATGCCAATCTCATGGGCCGCATACACGCACGCCTGAAGGAGACGAATCCAGACGTGCTCTCGCTTTTCGTGGCCTACCCCTATGTGGCGACGTATCTGGAGTTTCCTGAGGTCGATGCGTGGTTGCGGGAACTGAGCCGGCTGATGCCCGAGGACGTGCATTTCTGTCTACGGGAATCTCCGCGACCACTCATTGAGGAGTGGCACAGTGCCGCGCCGAGGCAGGGACGACTGAACTATTTCGGGCCGTACCCCTACCGATGGGGGTTGCTCTCAAGCGCTGCAGGGCGGTACGCACGTACCTTCTACTTCGATGACAAGGACGTTCTCTGGTATCTGACCAACGGGACACGCTGGCATCAGTTCTGGGTGGCGGCTGAGTACAGCTGGAACACGCAGGCTCCAGGCTGGGGTTGGTTGCCGGCCGGCGGCGGGCTCAAAGGGGCGGAATTCGTGCCTCCGGAGATTGGTGACCGGCTCCTGCGTCGCGTTGCCGTTGAACTGGTCGGTCCCGACGCTGCGGAAGCCGTCCTCTTTGCTCTACTTCAGAATCCTTCCTGCCGAATTGCTGCCGCGCCACAGGCGATGGAAGGGCTGGAGGAAGGAGATTACTTCGCGGCCAAACTCGCCGGTGCTAAGGAGGCCGTCGCGGGGCTTGAGGCCGTTGAGGATGTCGTCGCTCCTCACGGCGCTGTGTATATGGTCATGCTTCTGAAGCACATGCGCGAAGCTGTTGCCATGCTGGAGGCACGACACCAGATCCTGCGGGCCGAGGCCCTGATGGACGCCGGCCAGGAGAAGGATGCACAGGCCGCCGCATCAAAGGCACAGTTGGCGCTTAGACCATTCGCGCGGGACCATTACATCGCGAAGCCGTTGTGGACGGAGTCGGACATCTCAGTGCGCCTGAGTTGGCGCAAGATCAGGGATGCGTACTTGCGGACGCTTGGACCGGCTACCATCAAGCTCGGGGCCTATTCGTTCCACAGCTTCCCGGATGGGGTGCTCCAGAGCCTTGGAGGATTATCTCAGTGCACGACGTCACGCCTGGCTGATCTGGACCAGGCTGCACTGTCGAGGCTGAACGTTGTGTTCTTTGCGGCCACGACTGACATGCACGACACGACCGAGGACTGGCGCGCGAACCTGCAGGCGTTCGTACGCAACGGTGGCGGCGTGGTCTTCTCGCATAACGCGGTCGGACGGACCAAGGGATCCGCCTTCGCCGACCCCGTTTTTCCCAGCATCTGTGCGGGGTTCGCAGAGCGTGTTGTTGGCAGTCAGCCATTCACCGTTGGGGAAGCACACGCGATATTTGAGGGGCGTGCCCTCGGGAGCATGTGCCCGAATGAGTACACAGACTACTGCGCCCTGCGCCCTGGTCCAAAAGGAACGGTTGTGTTGAGGGACGCTGAAGGCAGCCCTGTCATGGTCACCGGGAGCCTTGGCAGTGGGCGCGTTGTCTATACAGGCCAGTGCTTCGGCTTGACGGCCGATGCGTTGCCGCGTGAGTGCTCGGGGGACGAGTGGAAGCTCCTGTACCACACCGTTCGCTGGGCGGCTTCCGGTGGCGAACAGTAGTCGTGAGCTGCGTCAAACCAGTGTCTTCGGAGTGCGGCGCGTGATGGGCAAAGAATGCCACTCCGGCAAGGCCTACGTGGCTAACGACGAACGAATCTTGTCACCAGAAGCGCGCGCCGCTTGTAGTGAGGCACGTAGCGCAGCGGTGTGCCGTTCTTCCTGCCTGCTTTGCTGCTTCACTCGTTGGCATGGTCAAAGATCACCTTGCCGCGTTTCAGCTGCTTGATCGGTGTTCCTCGCCGGTACCACATGTGTTCCAGTTCTCTCCCCTCGCGTCCTGGCCGGACATCAAGGCGTCGGTACTCTGTCTTGAAACCGTCAGGGCCAAACAGCTCGTGACTTGCGAGCACGCCTCCAGGTGTTGTGTAGATTTGCTTCGAGAGCCGCCCGTCTGCGTATTCCCGGCGTCGAATGGGGAGGCCTTCGGCGTTGAGATCCACACGAAGGACCCGCCTGCCTTTGCGCCAGGTTTCGCGGGCGATGATGCCATCGTGCAGATGATGAACGTCGAGGGTCGCTTCCGGAGCTTCCGCGGCTTGTTCCGGGGAGGTCGCCCGCCCGCCGATCTGCCAGACTGACCGAGTCCAGGAGAAGGCCGGGGGCACATCTTTCAGGACGCGTCCTTTCGTTGGGGCGGCTACGCTCAGTGGCAGGCTTGGCGGACTCTCGAGCGAGCTCCATTCAACTGCGGTGGCCGTGTAGGTGCCGGCGGCTGACAGCTCAAACGTCTCGCCCGGTGCGATGAGTTCATCTGAGATGGGCTTTCCATCACACAGGATTCGGTACCCGCGTGTCTCCCGGTGGTGTTCGCCGGGGATCAACTCAATGTGCTCCCGGTGAGGACGGAGGTGCGGCTGGAACGGACGCCGGGCGACCGCGACATAGCAGTCTGTGTAACGTTGATACGCGAGGGGGTGATCGGGCTTGAACCCAGCGGCGATGATCGGGCCGATGGGCTTCGCTCGGGCTTTGGTCTCCTGAGGTAGTATGAATGCCGACAGCGGGAAGAGAACGCGCACTTTGGTCACGAGATCCGGGGCCATCCGCGTGTCCATCTTCTGACGGGTGAGGCCTTCGAAGCTCGTGGCTGTCTTGCGGGAATATTCGATGACTTCCCAACGGGCAACGAGATGGCCGGAATCGGGGAAGCCCTCTGTGCTCCCTACGTGAATCGCGTCAGGTTTTTTCCGGTCATAGCCGGTGATGTAGGCACGGATGGGGTCGCTGATATCGCGCGTCGAGTGGTAGTGGATTTTCGTTCCGTCGGGACTGCCTTTCGGATCGATGTCCGACAGGGTCGAATGGTCGCCTTCCATTGGGTAGATGATCCCCGAATGTGGATGCACCACATTCCAGGCGTCGCCGCTTCGGGTGTCGATCATGCGCAGATTTCCGCCACAGATGTACCTGCCGGTTGTGCCGCACGGGCAGACATCGCCCAGCGCTCCCCATGAGAGTACGTTCAGATCGCTGGGGAACGGTCGGTTCCAGGGGCGTCCGCACGTTTGGCGGTTCCCGATGAGCAGGTATTTACCATCGCCGCTCCAGCAGAGATGGCCGATTTCCGCCCAGACTGCGCCAGTTCGGTGGTGCGTGCCGTCGAGGTCGAACATCGTCCGCTGGGCCGCGTAGATGTCTTTCCGGGAACTACTCTTCGTTCGCACCATGATGACGGGGTGACGAGGATTGACGTGGACGTGACTGTGCTGGTTTGGGGCTCCCTTGATGACCTCTGGGGGCGGGGCGGCCTCCGTCCCGTCGGAGCCCGATGGGCAGGCGCGCAGTCTGGCCGTGACGTACTGGGGGGATTGGCCCCGGAAGCGCTGCGTGCCGTAGAGCCAGGTGTCCGTGCTGTCCACGCTTCCCGGGCCCTCCATGCCGTGGCCTATCACCTGCTTTTCGCCGGTGTCAGCGTCGTAGCGAATGACTTGCGTTCCGGTCTGGAAGGGCTCCGTGCCATCTCCGGTCCAGTGGCAGAAGAAGAGCCAATTGTGTTGGGTTGCCCAACGCGGGTTGATGCCGGTGTCTACCAGACGGTCTTCACGGGTGGTAAGATCAACCACGTGGACTTCGGCCGATGCCTTGCCCCCCGGCCCGTTGTTGCCTCCCCACCGTACGTAGCAGGTAAAGCGGCCGTTCGGACTCCAGCACTGGATGTTGTGGTAATTCGCTTCGTCACGGACTGCAGGATCATGCGTGAGGCGCCAGACTCCGAGGTTCTGTGTGGCGGGCTGGTTCGGCATGAAATATGTGATCTCGCCGGCAACTGAAGCGGCGATACTTAAGAGCAACAGTTCGGTCCTGAAAACCATGGTCTGAAAATCCCTGTCTAGTGGTGCGGGAACCCGCTGATGCTGACCGGCTCAACCGACTGCTCTCTGGAGCAACGCCATCCCATTTCCACATAGCCTACGGTCGCACGCTCAGCTCTGCAAGAACCGACGTGTTCCTTCAGCAATGCCTCAGTTATGTGGGGGGATAACTCCAAGATGGCTCGACGGAGTCTCTCCCTCCATCGGACACAGATGGCCCAGAGAATCCCTGGAGGGAGAGACTCCGTCGAGCCGCCTCACGTAACTGAGAGGTCACTTCCTTCGGCAGAGGGTCATCCTGCCCAATGTCTGCTCTATTGAGTGCGACCGTGGAAACAGCTCCCCCGAGAGAGACTCTCACTTGAACGCGAGCACGGTCCGACTACGTTGGCGGGATCCCACGGTGGTGGTCGAGTCTGGACCATCGTACTGTCGTTGTCTGCGCCTGGTCCAGGGGGCGCTGAGCCTACGCGTGGGTGGAGAGCCGGTTCCCATCATCCGGCGCCTGGTTGTCCGGAGTGACGCTCATGTCCCATGCTCAGAATGAGAACTTGGTCACAAATGGCTCGTTCGAAGCAGCCGGTGCGGCCAGTGATTTGCCCGACGGCTGTGACACGTGGGTCCCGTTTGAGGCCGTCGCACCCAGTTTCACCTGGGACACAGGAACGGCGCGCTCTGGCCAGCGTTCGCTCAAGATCGAGCAGCCGGGCAAACCCGGTTGTTACGGGCGGTGGGAAGTGACGATCCCTGAGTTGCCGCCCGCCACGCACTACCGGGTCAGCGTATACGCCAAGACCGCCGGGGTTGAGATTCCCGCCCGCAGCGTCGCGGTGGAACTCTCCTGGTTTGGCCCGGGGAAGGAGGGCGATCTCTTCCACGGCAAGTGCGGCTGGCAGCATGTAGGGCGTCGGGCAAGCCCTGAAGGAGGATGGCAGCGTTTCGAGCGGGTGGTGTGGCGTCCCGCTGGAGCCGAATCGCTGCGTGTCGACCTGTATTTGCGCTGGACGGAGAAAGGGACGGTCTGGTTCGATGACCTTCACGTCGTGCCCGTCACTGCGCCGCAGCCCCGGCCCGTATCTATCGCCGTCAGCGGGACGCGTTGTGGGGATACGGACCCCATCGCCGCTGCTCGCTATTGGGCGGAGCAGATCACCCTGGCAGTCAAGGAGGGGGCCGACCTGATTGTACTCCCGGAATTCTCGGCCGGCGCGGCTTACGACACTCCGGAGCAACTTCCCGCCTGCAGCACACCTATTCCCGGTCCGGTCACGGACCTGATCGCCGCGGCAGCGCGGAATGCAGGCGCGTTGGTCGTCTACAACCTGCTTGAGAACAGCAGTGGCGTGCTCTATAACACATCTGTGCTGTTTGGTCGGTCAGGAGCCGTTGTCGGAACGTATAGGAAGGTCCACCTGGCCATCTACGAAGTCTGGGCAGGGATCACTCCCGGGGCGCACTTCCCCGTCTTCGATACGGATATCGGCAGGGCCGGCATGCTGGTATGCTGGGACAACACATTCCCCGAAAGCGCTCGGACGTTGGCGGCCCACGGCGCGGAGATTGTGATCACCAACAATGGCACGACGAGCGCGTCGCGCGCCGCGGACAGCGGTGTCGTGATTGCTCAGGCCAATACCGGCGGCAAGGCAGGCTGCATCATTGCCGCAGATGGGACCGTCCTCGCATTGGTCGAGAACGATTGCCCGTTTGTGTACGCGACTGCGGATCTGGCGGCCATATGCCACTGGCGAGGGAAGCCGCAGTTTGATGATGCACGTTCCAGGATGTGGAACGAACGCCGCCCGGAGGCATACGGTCCTCTGACGGCAGCTTCACCCGCTGGGCATGATGCAAGCCCCCGGTCGCCAGCGATGTGACGCGCGGAAAGGACAGCACGATGGCAGATGTTAAGGGACGATCCGGACGCAGGGCGTTGGCGACGGGAGCTCTGCTTCTGGGGCTGACAGTGAGCGGACTGGCACAGGAGGCGACGCTCCGTTTTGCCGAGCCGATGGCCACTGTGATCAACGCGCGATGTTGGGATGAAACACAGGAGCAATGGCTCGAGAAACGTGAGGCGGACGCTCCGCTGTTCTTCGATGCGGTGCACCGCTTCCTTCTCATGCGCTTCCCCAATGCAGCCGAGGTCATCCACGCGAAGGTCACCGAGGGGTTCCGTGTTGTCTCCGCAACGCTCGTTCTGCACTACGACAAACATGAGTGGTTGCGTGTGCCCGGCTACCGGCATCGGGGCTATGCTCTGAAGGGGCAGGACGGTCCCAAGTGGCACGCCCAGGTTTGGGCGTTACGGCGCTCCTGGATAGCCGACAGAGAACTCGGGCCAACGTGGAATGCTGCCGTCAACGGGCTGCTCTATTGGGACAAGGGAGGAGGGTGGAGTCATGGCCTGGACCGGTCGGCTGAGCCGCAGGGGAAGGCAGGGCTCTGGCCCGAACACGCGATAGGCGAAGTCGACGTGACACCCTCTCTGATCGACGGCTCCGACGGCACGACGTTCGAGCAGCGTCTACGTCGCCTGGCTGACTGTGGGTTTCTAATTCAGAAAGCCGAACTCTCTGAGCCTTTTCGCGGCGAGAAGGCGACGGTCATCGGGTGTAACCGGATCTGGGTTACGGCACCCGAGCTGGTTGTCGTCCTCGAACGAGACCCGAATGGCGCGAGGGCACGTGTGCTGCCGCCACCGGTCGATGTTCGTGCGTTGGCCGCCAAGCTGACCGCCACAGGGCCCCAAGGCCTGCCTTCGACACGAATTCCCGAGAAACTGCAGGCCCTTGCCGCTGCGTATCGGATCAAGCCTGCGGACATGCCCGACTGGATGTGGCAACGCGTTCGGGAACTACGCGAGTTGAGGACTCCGTCGGACAAACGCTATGCTTCGACAAAGCTCTTCGATCAGCTGGAGTCCGGGCGTCGCGAAGACTATGACGCGGCGATGGAACTGATTCTGTCCTCCCCACCCGGCTGGTTCATGGGGCATTCGCATTTGGACTTCATGCTCCCGTTGTTGTGTTACGACGACATGCTCCCCGAGGTCGTCCGCTATCATCTACGCAAGTACTTCGAGTCCCGATGGACGCCGCCCTATGATGAGAAGGCGCTGCAGACGCGGGTTGGGTATCACGGCGGGATGGCGACGTTCAACCATCAGAACCAGTTCCGGAATGAGGCGCTACTTGCAGGGGAAGTGCTGGGAATGACTGACTTGGCGATCCACGGGTACCGGAACCTGTCGCTTCTGAACCGACAGATGATTTTCAACGACGGCACGATTCAGGAGCGTGGCGACACGTTCTACCTGGGGATTTCGTTGGGCACGCTGGGCTGCACGCGCACGTTCAGCGTCGATCCACTCGCCCGGCTCAAAGCTGACATCGGCGCTGAGAAGGTGATCTTCGAGTGCAATGCGACCTACCACCCCGGCCTCCGTCGGCGCGTCTCCCGGGTCGCTCGGCGCTACCGAATCGAGGATCTTGTTCTTGCCCAGGACGTCCCGCGTGGGATTCTTCACACGCTCTCGCGAAAAGGCGTGCTCATCGAGACCGACAAGCTCCACATGTACCCAGACCCGGTTCTCGCGGCGAGGCTTGAAGCCGGCGAGAAGCTCGGCCGGCACCAGGCGTCGCAAGCCCTGGGAACGCGCACGGTCAATTTTCACGCCTGCCAACCCGACCGGGTGGCGCTCTGCGCACCTTGGGGGGCCGAGTGGGAAGCAAACGTGACTGACGAGAAGCCCTTGCCCTTCCTGACCGTTTCAACTGACTATGTCCGAGCGCTGCTGAAAGACCCCGTCTACAACGTTACGTATCTCGCCCGGAACTACGGTTTGGCCTCAGTTAACCTCGACAACGGTGTCGAGTGGCCGATGGTGGCGACCTGGCGGCGCAAGGACCGGGATGTCGAGCACCTGGAGGAGCTCGGCCTGTTGTGGATGTGGACGTACGCCAATGGTCAGCTTGCGAACTTCGCGCAACAGCAGGAACCCCGCAGCGTCCGCAACTCGCCCCTGCGCGGGATGCTGCAGCACCGCAACAAGCTCATTCACTTGACGCGTCCGGTTGATCAAGCGATCGCTAAACCCGACCTGAAAGACGGCCTCGGTACGCTGAGCAGTCGCGTGATCATGATGCAATACGACCAGCCGAACCCGCCTAAGGTCTTTGTCAATGGCGAGGCTGTCACGTCGTTTCCCGCCTCCGCCAAGATGGGTGACGTCATCACAATCGACGAAGGCGTGACGTACGTCGGTCTGATCCCCATCCCCTCCACAGTTTTGGGTGACGACACGCCGGTTAGTATTTCTTACATGTTCCCACGCCTCGAACTGTCGGCAACACTGCTGGCGCGCCCCGAGGGGCAGTGGCTGTCGATGGATGCACCGGAGGCCTTGGAGCCTCTCTCCGGCATCGCCGGCGGCTGGGTTGTTGAGCTGGGCGACACGCATGAGCATGGGAGTTTTGCTGCCTTCGGCAAGCACATGCAAAGGGCAGCGTTGACGACCCGTTGGGCAGGAAAGGAGAAGGTCTATCATGTTGCCTATTCGAATGGTGGCGACACGCTCGAGATTGGCTACGGCACCGGCTTCACACGCGAGGCGCGCTATCCACCCATCAGCCCACCGCAGATCCTGGCCTACGAACGTGTCAACGGCAAATCACCGTGGCCGGTTCGAGGGATTGATCTGGACTGCCCATTGGGGCAGCTTGGCAAAGGCGAAATACTCGAGAAAGGTGGCGCCGTGCTTCGGACAGTCGTCGGACAACCGGCCATGCTGCGGATCGAGCCGATCTCCGGGACCTACGAGGGCGTCAATCCGTTCATCGATCCAACGTCGTTTGAGCTGAGTACGCCGGAAGGAGCTGTTGTTCGCTCCGAAGGGCCGTTGGGTTGTGGTCGGATCACCATTCGACCGAAAGAGAACACGCTTTGGGTGGACTACCATCTGCCGCCGCCCGAGGGCGATCTGGGCGTGGAGTTGCTGCAGGCCGACGCCCGGAAGGGATTGCACGGCGGCCATCCCGACTACGAAGCGCCGTTGAGCAGATTCTTCCGACCTGGTGTTGATGTACGGTTGGCTCGGAAGCAATCGAGCAGAGCGTTGTTGGTGGCTGGGCTCTCCCAGCCGCCGACCGTGTATCTTAACAAACAAGCACTGAGTGGTCCATTCCAGACGATCAGCGATGGAAAACAGGACATGGCACCGCATTCCCATCGTGCGTTGACAGGAGGGGATTGGTGAACTGACCGCCGGCAGGAGAAGTGCCGGGCTGTTTCTTGTACGGCGGGTGGCCCCCGACCGCCAGCAGCCGATGCCGCCCGTGTTTCTTGTACGGCGGATGGCCCTCCAGCCGCCATTCCCAGATGCCGCCCGGAGGGCCGCCACGTGAGTCCCGTTCCACGTGACAACGTGGTCACGGGATGCGGCGTACCAGAAGAAGCCATCCGCCCCGAACAGAGCCGCGACTGTCAGCAAGCCTCAAGATAGGTGATAACATGTGGCTACAGAAGTGTCGGTTGCTGATGAAAGCCCTGATGCTGGTGGTTGTCCTCACTGGCCTGCCCCTCGGCGCGGCGGAATCTCTGCTGACCTTCGGCGACAGCATGGCAACGGTCATCTATGCCCGCGACTGGGATGCGACACAGGCGACGTGGATCGACAAACGTGAAGCGAAGTCCCCACTATTTTTCGACGCCGTGCATCGCTTCCTGCTGCTGCGCTACCCAGGGTGTGCTGAGCGGATCTGCCGCCAATTGGCCGGAGGCAAGCGGGTTGCCTCGGCAAAGCTGGTGTTGCGCTTCGAGAAACAGGAGTGGTTGCGTGCGCGCATGGGATACCACCATCGCAGTTGGCCACTGAAGGGCAAACCGGTGGACCAATGGCATGGACAGGTGTGGGCGCTGCGCCGCCCGTGGACTGCCGATGCGGATCTTGGTCCCACCTGGAATGCCTACATCAATGGGGCCGGCTACTGGGCGGCTGGCGGCGCCTGGGATCCGGCGGCAGACCGCTCGTCCGAACCGTTGGGAGAGGCCCTGCTGTCAAAGGAGAACCCGGCCGGTGAAGTCGACGTGACCTCTGTCTTCACGACACCGACTCTCGGTCAGGATTTGGGCACGCGACTGCGGACGGTTGAGTCCTGCGGATTCCTGATCCAGAAGGCGGAGCTATGTGATCCACAGCATGGTGAGTGGGCGCTTTCGTTGGGCAATGCCCGTCTCTGGATCAAAGAGCCGAGATTGGTCGTTACACTCGCGGACGGACCGCCTGCGGACATCGCATTGCCGCCGTCCGTGGACATCCCCCGGCTCGCAGCCAGCCTGACCGCGAGCGGGGAAGGCAGGGGACCCACGACGGTCATGCCCACGAACCTGGATGAATTGGTCCGGCGCGTGCGAGATCGACGGCCGCCCATGCCTGAGTGGATGCAGGACCGTGTGAGTGAGGTACGCCAGCTCAAGACGGTGACCGGGCTGCGTGGGGATCCTGGCTTCTCTGTCCCCGATGCTCTTGAGTCGGGTGACGCAGAACGCCACGCACGCGTCGTCAGCGGATTGCTGCGCTACCCGCCGGGGTACTTCCGCGGCCATTCACACCTGGACTTCATGATTCCGCTGCTTGTCTATGGCGAGCTGTTGCCGGACGTCCTGCACTACCATCTGCGGAAGTACTTCGAGTCCCGCTGGCTGCCGCCCTACAGCCAAGAGGAGCTGCGACACCGGGTTGGGTATTGGGGGGGTATGGCAACGCTGAACCACCAGGGGCAGTTTCGGTCTGAAGCACTTCTGGCGGCTGAGTTACTTGGCCTGGAGGATCTGGAGGTGAGGGCGCGTCGGAACCTGTCTCTGCTAAATCGGCAGATGTTGTACAGCGAGGGCACGATTCAGGAGCGGGGTGATTCCTTCTACCTGGGGATTACCCTCGGGACACTGCAGATGGCCGCGCGATTCAGCCGTGACCCCCTCATGCGCCTCAAGACAAGTCTGGGGGTCGAGAAGATCCTGTTCGAGTCAAACACCACGTATCACCCCGGTCTGAAACGACGTGTATCACGCATTGCTCGCAGATACCGGCTCGACGACTTGCTGATGGCGCAGGCCCCGCCACGCGGGATACTGCACACGCTGTCCAGGAAGGGCGTGTTGATTCAGAGTGACCAGCTGGGGCTATACCCGGATGTGACGTTGGCTGCGAAGCGTGGAAGCGGTGAGAAACTCACCGCCAAAGAGCAGCGTGCAGCCATCGGTTTATCGACGCTGAACTTCCATGCGACCGCACCGGTACGGGTTGCCTTGCTCGCGCCGTGGGGGGCGCCCTGGGAGCACCATACGATCGACAATAAGCCACTGCCGTTCTGGACCGTGGCAACGGACCATGTGCGACACCGACTGAGCCCGCCCGTTCACAACACAACCTACCTCGGGGCGAACTACGGCCTTTCGGGCATGGACTGTGATATCGGCTGTGAGTGGCCGATGTTGGCGGTCTGGAAGCGCACCACCAACGATGTGCGGAGCCTGGAGGACTTGGGTATCCTGTTCCCCTGGCCGTACATGAACGGGAAGCTGGTCAACAACTACAACCAGCAGGAGCCGCGAAGCGTAGAGTGGGGTTGCCCTCAGGCGACCCTTCAGCATCGGGATAAGATGATCTACGTGGTGCGGCCGGTTGAGAGGGTGTTTGCCGAGAAGCACGTGGAGCAGGGGATCAGGAGCTTCAGCAGTCGGATGATCGCGTTCATGCATGCCCGGGACTGGGAATTACGGATCAATGATGAACCGGTCACCAGCTCTCCGGCACGTGCACACCAAGGGGACAGGATTGCCCTGTGCCAAGGCGTCAGTTATGTAGGACTCGTGCCGCTTCCCGCCACGGATCTCGGCCGGGTTGAAGAGGTCCGGATTCGGTTCGATCACCCGCGACTCGAGCTTGAGTCGTTCGTCTTGGAGACGGGCCAGCCGCTACCGAATGACGACGCTACCTGGGAGCGTTTGCACCAAGCCACCGCGGGCTGGATTGTTGAACTCGGGGACCAGGTCGAACACGGCTCGTTCGGCAATTTTTGCGAGCATTTGCGGGACGCCAAAGTCGAGTCCCGCTGGGATGCCGCGACAAAGGTCCGGCACGTTTCGTACAGCAGCGGCAGGGACACGCTGGAGCTTGGGGTCAGCTGCAAATACGCCCGGACCAAGGGGAGGGAGCGCTACATCAAACCGCGTGACTTACTGGCTTACGCAAAGGTCAACGGTGAGACCCCTTGGCTTCCCCTCGAGATCGACTTGGATTCGCCGATTGGCCAAATGGGTACGGCCCCGCGCCTTGAGAAAGGTGGAGCCGTGCTCGAGACGGCGGAAGGTCAGATGGCGCTGCTGAAGATCGAGCCGATCACGCGAACCTACCGGGCGATCAATCCGTTCGTCGACCCGACGCCCCTCCTGCTCACGACCTCAGAAGGCGCCGTTTTGCGTTCCGATGGCCCGATTGGCTGTGCCCGAATCACGGTGCGCCCCAACGAACGCAAGGTCTGGGTCGATTACCACATCCCCGATCCCGCGGGGGCTCCAGGGGTGGAGCTGCTCCAGGAAGAGAGTCGCACCACAGCGACCTGGCTCAAACGCTTCTTTCGCGACGGAGTCGATGTGCGACAGGCGCATGAGCAGTCTGCCCGGTTCCTCCTCGTCGCTGGACTGGGGGACGCTCCGGTTGTTGAGCTGAACGGCAAGCTCTTGCCTGGACCGTTCCCCGGTGTCAGCCGAGCCGGTCAACGCTGGCTGCAGATCAGGATCGCGGGGGGGCAGGCTATCGAACCATGATCCAGTCCAGCTTGGCCTTGCTGGGGGCTTCGGTCCCGAAACGGACAATGAAGCCGGCTTCGGTCTTGGCCGTGACGCAATAGGGGGTGATCCAGTTTGGGGTCACTGACACGGCGAAGTGGGCGTCGGTCTCGGGGCGGGGGAAGCTGACCTCAAATTCCGTGGTCCCCGGTGCCACTTTGCGGTCGATTCCGCGCAGGTTGTGGGCGGGGCTGTTCGTACCTGACAGCCCGCTGACACGCTGCACGCAGCGTCCCGTCACGTCGACGTGTCCTCCTGCGAACGTGAATGTCCCGGTCTCCGGCGGCACTTTCAGGCTTACGGTATTGCCCCCTTCCTTGCGCCACAGGATGGGTTGCACCCGATTCTCCGGTTGCTCGAAGATGATGGCTGCCTCCAACATATCTCCCGCGAACCGAATCCCGGCTCGGGCGAGGGCGTGCAGGTTGACCATGGTGTCGTAGGCAGGTTTGCGGTCTTTGCGTTTGGGCAGCTGGTCGCGGGAACGGGCGGGGGCCGTTATTCGGAGGCCGTCGGTAACCTGGACCCGGCCGTTCTGTTGCACCGAGATGCTTGCTCCCTCCATGGTGTTGGGCATTTGGTCGAACTGCCGGATCCGGACCGGACGCGGTTGCCACGGGTCAGGGCCGACCGGTTGCTCGACGTCGTCACCTGGTTCGAAGTCGAACGGCGTTCCGCGGTCGCCGGTTGGTACCACGCGGAGCTTGCGTGGGTGATCCCAGTAGAGATTGCCGCCGCTCTGCCTGGTGTCCGCCCACCCCTCGCTTATGTCGTAGACCCAGGCACCAGGCGCGATTGCATAGTTCAGGGGCCGTTCGTGTTTGTCGGACGTGTAGTTGTCGTCGACGAACAGCTTGGGGGCGCCCGCTGCGACGGCCGACCAGCGCACGCGTAGAATCCGGATCCGGTGGTGACCGTCGGGGAGGATTTCGTGCGTCCTGACGCGGTACCAACGATACACGGGGCGCCTGGGGAGCTTTGCGTATCCCCCCGCCATGGACTTGTCGTCGGGGAGGATGACTTCAGTGGGGGCGGTGACGCAGAAGAAACGCCCGATGACCGCGTCAGTCCAGCCGCAGTCATCGGAGCCGAGAATCAATCCCCCTTGGTAGTTGAACGCGTTGCCCGGCCCACCGATGGAGCCTTTGTCCGCCAAGCCTTTGTAGGTACCGTTGGGCGAGACAATCAGGACATGGCCGGCGGTGAGCCACTTGTCCCGGTTCATGTTGATGAGTGGGCGGGAGTTGGAGAGCGTGTGTGGCATCGAGATGCCTTTGGTGTAGGTGATCACATCGGCCGACCAGTCGACGGCTTCCACGGTTGAGGCAAAGCCGTTCAACTCTCCGACGGTCTCGGCATTGATCACAACGGCCCCCTCGTCTCCGAAGCCGCAGAACACATCACCCATGTACTTCATCATGCCGCTGATCACGAAATTGTCGCCGACGGCGTAGTGGTGCTGGACGGCGCTCAAGAGGCCGGCCGTCTGGTTATCGCTGTTCGAGTAGCCGTTGAGCTTGAGTGCCATGACGTTGTGCTTGTTGTAGACCAACGCTCCGGCCGGATGCTCGTACTTGAAGTCGGCCACGAAATAGTTGCACTGCTTGTCTGCATCCCAGCCGATTCGCTTGACTGTGATGCGGTCTATGGGCGGTTTGTAGCCCATGACACTGCTGGTGACGTTGATATACTGTCCGGGCCAGATACCGCGAATTAGGTCCACGTAAGCGTGCTGGTCGGTGCCGGCCTTGAGCGGGGCTGTCAAAGTGGCCATGTAGGAGGTCGATCCACTGACTGCGTAGTTGTTGATGCTCTGTGCGCCGGTCGTTGTGCAGTGTTTGAGTGTTCCACCGGCCATATTCAGCATGCGATTCACCTCGAGACCGCCCCAGCCCCGGGTTTCTTTCGTGCCGATTGGTGGCACGTGGTACCGAAGGCGGCCCTGGCGGAAGTCCAGGATCGTCACGGCCGGACCGTTCAGCTCCTGTTGGGACGTGTTCCAGACTTTGAGGTCAGCCGGAGCGTCTGCAGGGATCACCAGCACGCCTCCGCCGGCTGCCATCAGTTCTTCTGTTGCCTTGGTCAGGGCTTCAGCGGCGGTTTCCTTGGTCGAGATATCGCCGAATTCTTCCAGCGACCGCTCTCTGGTCAGCGCCCAACTCGGGCAACACGCGACGATCAGGGTTGCCATTGCCGAAATCACCCAAGTCCTCGTGTTCATGGTATTCGCCTCTCTGCTTGCGGCACGGTTTCATCACTGCGGCGGTGTATTGCGGAGATCGTCCGTGACAACGAGTCGGGCGAGACGCGTCCCGGATTCGCGCGTTCGCATGATGATGGTGTGCTTGCCCGGGGTGAGGTGCCAGCGTTTGCCGGCCACGGGCATCAGCCAGGACCAGTTGCCGAAGGCATATCCCGGCACGCTCCACTGGATCTCGTCCCCGCCGTCGAGCGAGATGTAGAAGGAGTTGGTCCCGCCATCGATCGCGAAGAGTCGTCCCCAGATCAGATAGTCTCCCTCCCTAACGACCGTGAACTCGAACTTGCAGCTTCCGGTCGGCAGACCTTCCGCATGGAGGTCGCTGTGCGCCAGACGGTCCTTGGGGTCTTTGGGGGTGACGAGGTAATTCGTTCCTGCTTCCGTCTTGAGGCACAGGGGCAGGGCGGCCGGTATGTCGGTTGCGTCAGCGGCATGGACTTCAGGCGTGAACGTCGCCGTTTTCACCCGCAGAGCGGCGGGCTGTCCCTCGATGCCGTCCTCGTTGAGCGCTGCCACTTTGACTGTGTAAGCTCTCCCGTAATTCAGCCCGGTGACCGTGGCAGTGTTGCGCCCCCAGACTGTCGTCTTTCGGACGTACTTGGTTGCCGGACATTCCGTGCCTTGATTCACGTAAATGTTGCACCCCCGCGTGCCGGGACGACAGGTGTTCCACCGCAGACCGATCGTGCTGTGGCTGACGGCGGTCTGGTGCAGGCCAGTGACGGGAACGACAGGGAGTGTCGGGAAGGGATATGCCCCGCGCCCTTCCTTTCCCTCAGGAACGTAGCCGTTCACGTTGGTGACGAGCAGTTTTGTGGCTTTCACCGGCCTGAGACGAGGCCCGAGCTCGGAAAACTCCACGTCATCGATCCAGACCGTGCCCTCCTGTTTGCCCCAGTTCCAGTGGCTCAGAAACGGTCGGAGCTGCACCGATGTGACCTTGGAGCCGGGGCGGACATGGACTTCGCCCACGATTTGACGCCATTCTTCGGCATTGAACCGGTCACCGTAGATGACTCGATCATAGGGGTCGGTGAGCGGCTGGGCATCGAGCCAGAAGGCCCCCGGCGTATTGGGGTGGTCATTGTAGAACCGGGACGCAGAACCCGCTTTGGTGAACACCGCCCGCACCCAGAAGGACAGACGGTAGTAGTGGCCCGGTTTGGCCTGCAGCTTGACGCGTTGCGTGAGCTCCTTCTTTGTCAGATCGCCTGACATTTTCAGGCAGTTGGTCCCGGAGTGTGGGTTCGTAGCATCGAGACTGGTGACCTGGGCGGGGACGTTCCAGCCGTCGGTGCCCCTCTCGAAACCGCCGTTGGTGACCAAATTGGTTAAGGGGGTGTCGTAGGTGATTGAACGCGACAGCACGAGGTCATGGGAGCCGACGGTCAGGGCTGGTGTCGTGATGCGGACCCAATGCCATTCGGGTTGGTCGACCGACGCGGTGCCGGCGGGTTTGCCGTCCAAGCTGACCTCAAGCACCTCTTCACCAAAGGGGGCTTGGCAACGAGCCCACAAGACATACTTGCCGGGAACGGGCACGTGGAATGTTACGGCTCGCCGATCCCTCTCGGGCCGCTTCCCCGGTTCCAGATAGATCGTGCCGGGGATATCGTAGGCATCGAGCACGTTGGTTTTGGCCGTGCCGGTATCGATCTCGGCCGGAGCGGACCAATCCCCGTACAGTCCGGACCGCTCGACTGCTCTGACCCAGTAGCTGACGGCGGTGCCGGTTGGTAGGCGTGCATCAACGAATCCGCAGCTCGTCACAAGTCCTTTGTTCAGACGCATTGGCGCTTTGCCTTCCGACTGCCGGTAAACGGCATAGCCAGCCGTTTCGAGACAGCGTTCAGGGGGGAGCCAGTGAAGCTCCGCTACGGCACCATTTCGAATGGTGTTCAGCCCTCGCGGCGGCGCGGGATTCCGGACCACTGCGATGTACTCTTTGAGCGGGCGAAGCCGGTCATCGGGGAAGAGCCGACCATCGAGATCAGTGATGACATGGCTTCCCTTCTCGATGACGTCTTTGCTGATCGCCTTCTTCAGTTCCGGCGCTGGGTTGTCGCCCCATGTGCAGCCGAGGAAGCGGGTCGCATCTTTCCGCGCGTAGGTGATGATGAGGTCGTTGGCCCTGTAGCCGTGCCGAACAAAGAGGCGCCCGGAGGGGGCAAATCCCTCAGTTGTCTCAACGGGAATTGCCGTGGTGCCGGGGGAAACATCTTCGGTCGGGACGGCGTAGAGCCGATGGTTGACCAAGTCGTAACAGGAATGGACGATGGCTTTGGTCCCATCAGGGCTTCCTCCGGGATGGCCATGGTCCTGACGGATCTTTCTGACCGGCCGCGTCGGGGTGCTGACATGCGCTGCCGTGTGGGGTTCACCGGTCCACAGGTCAAGGAGAATCAGCCGTTCCATCCCGTCGAAGCCCGAGTCAAAGACGGTGTAACGGCCGTCCAGCCCGCAGGTCCCCGAGTGATTTCCACCGAATTCTCGCCAGTTGGCGTCGCCAATCGGGATGGGAAGCCCCTCGTACTCCGCCCCGATCATCCAGGCCACGTTGTTGACCGTCATCATCCGATCGTCGCCTGAAAAGGACTCGTGCGTCAGGAAGCGTTTGCGCCGGGCGGGGTAGAGATTGACTGCCTTGCAGGTCTTGAAATCGACTTCGACGATGAAGGACTCCAGTCTGGCGTCGGAGACACACTTGGCCCAGGGCAGGACCTCGCCCGAATTGGCGCGACGAATGATGTCCGGGTGGCAGTTCACCTTCGTCAAACCGACCATGTTGCGCTTCGGTCCGGGACAGACTGTTTTCCCGTAGAACCCGGCCGTCTGAGATGTCAGGACGATCTTGATCGGGCCCTTCTCCCAGACCGGCAGCAGCCCGAAGTCGGCAAGCCCATCACCGTTCAGGTCGCCGCAGAGAGGGACGTACTCGGACCTGGGCCCCATCAATCCTTCGCCGGCATTGTGCAGGGTGTGGACATTCGGCGGGACATGCCCGACAACCGTGTCTTCGCCAGTATCCAGCCAACACCGGTGGACGTCCTGGATGTCATCCCTCTTGACGAGGTAGACCACACCTGGGCGACCGCGGCCGAGGATGAAAAACGGGTACCCCGCTTGATTCTCTTCCGACCCGGCGAAGGTGATCTTGCCGTCGAACAGGTCGAGTGCATACGCACGTCGACGTTCCATGAGGGCGCAGGCATATTGGCCGTCGGCGGAAAAGGGACGGTAGGCATTCCCGTACACGTGGAATGAGTCACGGCTGGTCAGTCGCCACAGTTCGGCACCGTTCAGTTCATCCCGGAAGAAGACCTTCTCTGCGTGGGTAATCGGTCCCCATCCTGCCAGCAGCAGCGCCAAGGCTGCCAGCTGACCAACGAAAGTCCGGCTCAGCCATCCCTTGAGTCGGCCAGCGTCCGAGTCAGTGTTCTGGAACATCCTTCTTCTCCTTGGTTCTTCCCACGGGCAACCGCCCGGCAGCATTCCATCAGGCACGTCAAAGGGCGTGACTTGCGGTCAGGGCACATGGAGGAGCTGCTCCTTCGGAACCCGCTTGGCCGTATGCGGGAATGGGGCGCCTCCAGTCGCTTCTCCACCAGGAAGACGGCTCAGCGAATCTGCTTCCTCAAGCGCACGACGTTCCTGCCTCTGACCACCTCGTAGACCACGTCGTCCATCGCTTTCAGCACAAGGTAGACTCCCAGCCCTCCGATGGCGCGATCCTCGAGGGATGCAGTCAGGTCCGGCGCCGGGACCTGAGTCGGGTCGAACGGCCTCCCCGTGTCCTCGATCGTGACGATGGCAGAGCCAGCGTCATGCACCAGACTCACGGTAATGCGCACCTCAGAAGCGGCTTTTTGCCGCCCGTGTGTAGCAGCGTTCGTTGCGAGTTCCTCGATTGCGAGAGTGATCTTGGTGGATGTACTCTTGTCGAGTCCATGGTGCTCGGCGAAGCGCTCACAGGCTTCATGTGCTTTGGCCAGTTCCTGGAGCCCTCCTTCCAGGAGCAGCTCTATTCGTCTGCAGTCGGCTTCCTTACCTGCGTGCCCGTAGAAACGGAGGGCCAAGAGGGCTGCGGTGCCCTCCATAGCAGCGACGGTCGGCGAATCCTGCAGCTCATTCAGCACGGCGTCGACTACCGTCTCAAGGCGTCCGGGCCAGTGTCGAGCGATCGCATTCTGGAAGCGTTCTTCCGCGATTCCTCCAGTGGATAGCAAGACGCCGTCGCCAGAGCCAAGGCGAACTGTCCCGTTTAGGCAATCGGCGCCTCCTGATGTGGCCGTGCATCGAACCTGCGTAAATGGCTCGGCCGCGCCGGGGTGACGGATCAGAAGAGACGGAGCTTCACTGTCGTCCACGTAACTGAGCTGCCCCGTCTCCAGATCGAGCATCCCGACGGACAGTGTGACCGACTCCGCTGAGGCAGCTTCCCGGGGCAACTCGCACTTGACCCGCTGCAAGACCTCACAGGGAGTTGCAGCGTCCGCCGCCGCTGTTCTGAGCGATGCCTCAGCCTCCGGCCTGGTACTCTTGCCTACATTGCCAACAGCGAAACACAGAGTATCCTGGTTCAGGAGGAAGGCATCATGGAAGTCCCTCGTTGTTCCGCGACACGATTTCGTCGCGAGGCACAGCTCGAACTCACGGCGGTTGTTGAGGGGCGAGCTTTTCTGGGGGAGCGTTGACATCTGTTCTTCGCGCGACATCTGGGGCCTACCTTCGACGCGCTTCCTTGGCTCGGGTGTTTTCTTTGAACGCTGGGCGGATTCCCCGGGGCGGGGGACGGCGTCGCGGCCCCGGTTCCTCGGTCTGCAGTTGGTGGGGGTGACTACAGCTCAAGCTCCTGTCCTTCATAGGCCACAGAGACTTCCATGACGTCCGGCTGGTCAGCGCATATCTGCACATACCGACGGGTATCTTCGGTAAGTTGGTCCAAGGTGGCGTCATCCGCCGTCGGGTCGTGATGGAACAAGCACAGCCGTTTCGCCTGCGCCTGCAACGCCAGCTCCACCCCTATCATGTTGCTGGAGTGCCCCCAGTCCTCCTTCGTGTTAACAGCATCGAGCAGGATGTATTGGGCATCAAAGATGACCAGATCCGCCCTTTGGAAGTACGACACAAACCGGTGCGAGGAATCCCCTCCATCCGACTTGTGCTCTGAGTCCGTCGAGTACACGACGCTCTTGCCGTCTCTGGTGATTCGGTAGCCATACGACTTGCCCGGATGGAGCTGCTCCCACGCACGAACGGTGAAGCCACCAATCTCATGGTCTTTCCCGGGATCCAGACGATGGAAACTCACATCGGCCGGCAGCTGCGCCAACGTCACGGGAAAGGAGTCGGGACACTGCTGCCTTTCGAGTGTCTTCTCCAGCGCTTCGTGGCACCCGTGGAAACGGATGCGGCATTGCGGCAGATATGCAGGCAGGAAGAATGGGAATCCCTGAATGTGGTCCCAGTGCAGGTGCGACAACAGAATGTCGACACACGGTTCCGGCGCACCGGCCAACGCCTCCATTAGCTCGATCCCGAGCAGGCGGAGGCCGCTGCCGGCATCACAGACAATGGACTCGTTCCCTTGTCTGACCTCCACGCACGAGGTGTTCCCTCCATACGTTCCACGAACGGACATCGGCAATTCCTGGGTAAGGAAGCGGTCAACTGCCTCAGGAGACCCGAGGTCACGCCCTCCCGCCGCGAGCAAAGCCTCACGCACTTTCGCATGGACGTCCCGTCCAGTCAGTGGCGAGGGTAACGAGCCACGGGCACCCCAGATTCGCACGTTCATAATCTGTCCCCGTTTTGCCCTGTAGCGGTCCTCATCGGCTGACTTCCGTCAGCTAAGCGGAACTGCCAGAGCCGCCTTTCTGCATCTGCAGTGCCCCGTCCAGAAGCCTGGCTGGTACGATCGCCTAGACAGGGCCCTGGAACAGACCTCTCTGCACGTTGCAGACGGCGGGGGTTTGTCTACCGAATATCATGTAGAAGCTAACGTTGGCGGTCTCGAGATGCAAGGAAGAGACAATCGATGGCCGGCCTCGGGCTTGCGCGACCGGCCGGAACAGGTATCGTCTTCCTGCGGGCACCCGCTCGACGACACCAGACGGCAGCCACCCAACCGAAAGGTCCACAGCATGAACATCAACTGCAGAGAAGAGACCGGCTATGTGTCTGTTGAGGTGTCCGGTCGTCTCGATTCGACCACGTCGCTCTGGGCGGAGGCAGAGTTCACCGCTCTCTTGGAGAGGGGCATGTCCAGGATCCTCCTCGACATGTCCGGACTCGAATACGTCAGCAGCGCCGGACTCCGGGTCCTCCTGGTCGTAGCCAAGGCGGTGAAGCGGGATGACGGAGCTCTGGTCCTGTGCGGCCTGAATGGCGTTGTCAGTGACGTTTTCGAGATGAGTGGGTTCAACCGTATTCTCGAGGTCGCTGAGAGCAGAGAAGACGCGGCTGCTAAGCTGCAGCAATAGAAAAGAGCTTCGCCGATGAGCATCCGCTGGAGAATCGCAACGATAAGCATTTCGCTGGTTCTTCTTGCCGCGATCGCCACAACCGGCATTGCCGCCCACAACATCCGCCGAGCAGCGCGCGAGGAGATCGGTAGTTTTCGCAAGGAGGAGGTGCAGGCAGTACAGCAGAATCTCCGCAACATGGTGGATATCGCCTGGACTGTAGCGAAGACGAGCCATGAGCAGTCTCTTGACAAGGAGCACCTGGAGAAGGCTTACGGTAGGCGATTGCGTGACATGATCGGGATCTCTTACGAACTGGTCAAACGAAATCATGACAATGCGCAGGATCGCGATCATCTTGAGCAGTTCTATGGCCTGAGACTCAAGAGAATAGTCGACATTGTTGAGAGTGTCCTGGTAAGCAAACAGAGGCTTGTCGAGCAAGGCCGTCTGACCATGGAAGAGGCCCGTGGGCGGGCCATTGACGAGATACGGAGCGTCAGCTTTGACTCCGTGGGTTACGTATGGGTTACGGACAATGCGCTTCCTTACCCAAAAATGGTGATGCACCCGACCGTGCCTTCGCTGAACGGAACGTTGCTTGATGACCCCAAGTTCAACTGCGCACGAGGCAGGAAGCAGAACCTGTTTCAGGCGATGGTTGAGGTCTGCCAGGAGGATGGGGATGGCTTTGTTGATTACATGTGGCCTAAGCCGACTCGCGATGGGAAGGGGCTATCAGAAGAGCTGGTCCCGAAACTGTCTTACGTCAAGCTGTACAAGCCCTGGGGCTGGATAGTTGGGACTGGCGTCTACCTCGACGATGCCGTTGCCGAGGCAAGGGCACGGACTCTGGAGGAAGTGAAGAACCTGCAATACGATTCCGGCACTGGGTACTTCTGGATTACTGACGATTCCCTCCCCTATCCCAAAATGGTCATGCACCCCCAGGATTCAGGTCTGGATGGCGCCGTCCTGGATTCGCCTGGGTTCAACTGCGCGCTAGGCAGGAAGCAGAACCTTTTTCAGGCGATGGCGGAGGTCTGCAGGGACGACGGCGAGGGATTCGTTGACTACCGCTGGCCCAAGCCTGGGAACGTCGAGGTCGATGTCCCCAAGATTTCGTACGTCAAGGTCTTTGAGCCGTGGGGATGGATTGTCGGTACGGGCATTTATCTTGATGATGTGGCGGTGGATGCCAAGAGGGGCGCCATAGACGAGATCCGCAAACTCCGCTTCGAACCCGATGGGTATTTCTGGATCAATGACATGTCTTCGCCGGTCCCTCGGATGTTGATGCACCCGATCTCGCCGGAACTTGACGGCCAGGTGCTGGACGATCCCGAGTACAACTGCATCGGTGAAGCGAAGCAGAATCTTTTTGGGGCGATGGTTGAGCTGTGTCGAAAGAACGGACACGGGTTCATCTCCTACAAATGGCCCAAGCCCACGCCGGACGGGAGTGCCGGGGAGAGCGAGCCGAAGCTGTCCTTCGTCAGAGCGTTCACGCCCTGGAATCTCGTGATTGGCGCGGGGGTCTACGTCGACCACATTTACCGGGAGATCGACCGGAAGGAGTCAGAGATGCTTGCCAGGGAGCGGGTGTTGACCATGCAGATTCTCGTCTGCTCGGTGCTGGTCGCCGTTCTTGGTGCCGTGGGAAGTGAGGTCGCAGCGGGTGCCCTGAGCAGGCCCTTGCTGACCATGGTCGAGGCCATGAAAAGCGTGGAAATCGACTCAATGCAGTCCACCTTTCTTCGCCTGACTGGTTCACCCGAGATTCGGGAACTGGGAAGCATCTTCAACCGGATGATCGCTTCGCTCCACAGTGCGATTGTCGACCTGAGAGAGAGCACGCGGGCCCAAGAGAGAATAGAGAGCGAGCTGAATGTCGCCAGAGACATCCAGATGAGCATTGTCCCGCAGGTCTTCCCTCCGTTCCCGGAGCGTGATGAATTCCAGGTCAGTGCTATCATCGATACTGCCCGTCAAGTGGGTGGCGATCTTTACGATTTCTTTATGCTGGACGACGACCATCTCGCATTCGCTATAGGCGATGTCTCCGGCAAGGGGATACCCGCGGCCCTGTTCATGGCCGTCACTCTCACTCTCTACCGGGCCAAGAGCGGAGTCGACAGTGGATCCGGGAGCACGGTGACACAGATGAACGATGTTCTCTGCACCGACAACGAGATGATGATGTTCGTCACCTTTTTCGCCGGGATCCTGAACGTCAGAACCGGAGCATTCGAATACACGAATGCCGGGCATAACCCGCCGATTCTTGTGCGTGATGGCAACCTCGACACGCTGCAAGGCCTGCATGGCACTCCTCTTGGTGTCCTTGAGGATCAGACGTTTTCTTCGGGCAGGCTGGAACTCAAGCGAGGAGACATGCTGCTTCTGTTCACTGATGGTGTCACCGAAGCAATCGATCCCACCGGAGCTTTCTATGGCGAGGAGCGATTGGAGCTCACCGTGAAGAACAACAGCAATGGTACACCGGAGGGGCTGATTGGGGGGATCTTTGAGGACGTTAAGGCGTTCATTGCGGACGCTGAGCAGGCTGATGACATCACGATGCTCGCCCTGGCAGTCACTGGAGAGTGATGCGTTCTGTGCGGCCCCGGGTGGTGTTCCTCGGGGTGGAATCCAGGGGACGGCTGTCATGTCTGCCTGCCACTTCAGTCGATATGGCATGGCTTCTCGTTTTTCCATTCTGAACGTGTCAGCCCCCTTGTCCTGCCCCCATCAGGATGTAGTTGGGGGCGTCTGTTATCGTCAGAACTCTCCGGTCAGTGTCTTGGATTTCGGCACCCATTAGGTCCCAGGCTTGCTTCATGTTCGGGAAGGGAAGCACGGCGGTGGTGTCCGTCCGCGACCATGCCACGGCCAGCCGCCCGGATGGCGTGGCGAACGTGTGGATCCAGGTATCGGGAGTGGGCCGTTCAGTCCCGAGGTAGGTGGCGCCATCTAGGAGCCAGGTCATCGTGGCGAAAGCAGCGACGTTGGGCAACGGCTGTCCGTCGCCCTCGAGGAATCCCTCCCATCGGCGCACGACTGCTGATCCGTCGATGAAGAAGTTGTAGAAGTAGAACCGTTGGACTCCGAGAGCCATCTGGGCCACATATTGCCGAACCAGCCAACGAGCCATCTTCTGCGGCGGAACGGTATCCTGGGGACAGGGGCGGTACCTGATGGATGTGCCCGGATCAGCGTAGCCGCCTTCGCTGTTGATGATGGCCAACTCGCGCCCGGCCGAGCGCATTTTCCTGCGGAGTTTGGGCAGCCACACGTCAATCGGTTCGTCGCCTTCGTCCACTGACCGGCGGATGTACTGGTGGAAGCTGAACACGTCCATCAGCTGGAGGGCCCCCAGATCGATGATGTCAAACGCGAACGTTCGGGCCTCGGACGTCTCGGTCATCGCGCCGGCGACGCAGCCCCCGACGATCACGGCTTCGGGAACTTCGCGGCGGATGACAGGGGTGGTGTGTTTGAGCATCTCCACATAGGCTTGAGCGCGTGTCTGTCCCTCGCGCGGGATCAGCCAACTGGTGAGATTCGGCTCGTTCCATATCTCCCATCTGTGGATATCGCCGCGATGCCGACGGACGGTTTCACGCACGTACAACTCCCATTCACCCCAATTTCGCGGCAGCCAGGCTCCCGTACCGGTGTAGAACGAGTAGTCCGGGGTGTCGGGAGGCGCAGATGATGCCCAGGTTGGGCAGCGATCCAATGAGCCGCACAGCTCCAGCCCAGCTTTCCGGGCGATCTTGATCGGTTCGTCTCGCCACTGCCAGTTGCCCTCGTTCGGTTGGACGACGCGCCATTTGGTGTGATTGGGCGGATGCAGACGGAGCCAGCGGACGCCAACAGCCCGGGCAAGGTTCAGGCCGGCAGGATCGACGGGGAAGTGTGCGCCGAACGGGCATGTCTGAATGTCCCCGGTTCGTTGCGGCCCAGGCAGCACAGCGAACACGGATTCGTTACGTTCAGCATTGCTTCCTTTCCCCCAAGACACTGAGGCCCGATACCATCCTCTGGGCAGTTCTGCACAAGAGATACGCTGCTCGTCGTTACCCGTTGACGGGGCACATGTCCCGGATCTGACAATCTCGCCCCAGAAGTCCTCGACTTGCCAATCGGCGCTGAGCGGTGTTGCCGAGGATCGCAGGAGTCGGAGCACAGGTTCTTCACTGTCTGTGTAGAGTGAGTTGGGATGCCGGCTGCAGATGATGGCGGCGCGCGGGCGTTCGCCTTCCCGTTTGCCGTCCTGCCGGAGCTGGACACTGTCGACCCACAATGTGACCGGGCCTTTGGCTCGGCAATGCACAACACCGTGCGACACGGGCTGGAATCGGGCCTTACCCGCGGTGTCGAACGTTTGCCACTCCCGGCCGACGTTGATTCGTTTCCCGCAGTGGTTCGACGTGAAGTCAACGCTGACCGGGCGACTTGCTTTCATTCGGCACGATATCGCTACAGCGTGTCCCTGGGCCACGGCCACGGCATCGCTCCCGATCGTTACGTGCCTTCGGGGAGGGATGACAGCCTTCAGGATGGGGCCGGAAGCCGTCGACTCGATGGTCAGTTCAGTTTGCTCCCAATCGTCACAGCCATGGTTGATCATCCAGTTGGCCAGTCCGAGGCGGAAGTCGCCGTTGTGCAGCAAGTTGCCCGCCACGGGCGGGGCGACCGTCGCGAGGGCATCCTCCACGGCAACCTCCGCAACAGACACATCGTCCACCCAGATGGCGCCGGTCTCTGCAAAACGGAACATGAGCCGTGATTCAGGGTTGTTGACGTTCGACGTCCAGAAGTACTCGAGTTTCTGCCATTTCGGCGTGGGCGTCAGGTGTCTCTCGATGTAGACCGTATAGGGTGCCGGGGTCAATCGCAGTTGCACGGCTACCGGGACGGAGTCTCCGCGCAACCAAGCCCGGACACGATAGATCTTCCCTTTCCGCAGCGGGATTCCTTTGACAGCGATCATCTGTACAGCTCCCGACTCCAGGCGATCGCACGTAATCTCCTGGCACGACTGCCCCGAATGCGAGTTGACCGTTCCGCGGGAATAGGTCACGTCAAGATCGGCCCACGACGAGTTGTCCGCCCACTGCTCCGCGAGTCCATCCGGTCCGAATCCGCCCTCAAACCCGCCATTTGGGGGTAGTCCGACTGCCAGGGCCGTCGCTGCTACACCGAAGAGCAGCTGAGCAAAGCATACGTTGAGCATCATGTCGGACTTCCTTTGTCTCGCCGCCGATAGACATGCGGGTTCGCGTTGGCGTCTATCCGGGAAAGATGGCACAACGGGGTAAGAAGGCCAGTTCGAGGACGTGGCCCCCCCGTCAGGGCTGCTTTGCTCTCACTTCTGTGGAAAGGTGAGAGCGTGAGAGCGTGAGCAGGGGAATCCGGAGACGCTGTCACGGTATCATGCTCTCACGCTATCACGAACGGGTCAGGTTCGTCAGGCTGAAACAGCCCCTCCTTCCGGTTGCGATGCCTTGCCGATGTTCTACATTCCGGCAAGTTATCCTGTAACACACCGCCAGAGTTTGCGAGGATTCAGCCATGGGAACGTGGGCATCAGAGACGTTTGCCGGATTGAGCCTGGAAGAGAAGGTTGGGCAGGCTATCTGCTACCGGGCTTCCAAGTGGCGCGAAGACACGGTTGACTTGGCTCGGAAAGGACTGATGGGAGCATGTTCGCCTGGGTACTACCAAGGTATGCGTACGCTTGAGGCGCTCGTGGGTTTCATGAACGAGTTGCTTGAGGCCGCCCCGATTCCCCCCTTCTTCATCAGCAGTCACGCATCGGCCCGTCCCGAGTTGGGGGCGACTCCCTTTCCCGGCGAGAACAGCAGCATGATTTTCGGGGCTGCCGGAGATCCTGATCTTGCTCGGGAATGTGCCCGGCTGGTGTCGCTTGAGTCCAAGGCCATGGGGTACGACATGGTCTGGGAACCTTGCGTCGATGTGAACACCGAGCCGCGGAACCCGATCATTGGGACAAGGTCCTACAGCGACCGTGCGGAACTGGTCGCCGAAATGGCTGCGGCCGTCGTCGCAGGGATGCAGGAAAGCCGTGTCATCCCCAACGCCAAGCACTATCCCGGGCATGGAGACACGGCGTTCGACACGCATGTGCAGATCGGCACTGTGCCTCATGAGAGGGCCCGTCTTGACGCTGTTGAGCTCTATCCTTACAAGCAGCTCGTACAGGAAGGCCTTCGAGGAATCATGACGGCCCATCTGATCTTCCCCGCCCTGGACCCCGATACCCGTTTGCCGGCGACGTTTTCCCGAAAAGCTCTGTACGACGTGCTCCGGGGCGAGCTTGGGTACACGGGCCTGATCGTCTCCGACAGCCTCACGATGAAGGCGATCAAGGACAACTTCTCGGTCGCTGAAGCTGCCGTCATGGCATTCAATGCGGGGCACGATATCATCCTCCAGGACTACAATGAGCCACCTGAACCAACCCTGGAAGCTCTGGTGCAGGCGGTCCAGGATGGGCGGATCCCGATGGAGGAGCTGGACGCGTCGGTCATGCGTATTCTGGAAGCCAAGGAGTGGTGTGGTCTGCATCGTCGCGCGCACATTGACCTGCAGGATGTCCGACGCCTTTTCTGCAATGAGGCACACATGGCAGTGATGGAGGATGCCTACCAAGCGGGGGTAACGCTTCTTGAGGCCTCCGCGGCCGCTCCACAGGCGGAGGAGAAGACGTGCCTTATCTACACCGTCTCCCCGGAGGAGGGCCGGGCGTTGGAAGACATGGAGCAGACCGTTGAGACGAGCTGCGGTGTGTTCTTCGGGCAATGCGAAGGCCGCCTTGGTGAAACAGTCAGGCACATGCTGCCCGAGGACCCGACGGAGGAGGATGTCTCAGCTGCAATGCAGGCAAGTGCAGACTGTGACAGTGTGATCTTCGCTACCACGCCGCGGATCGTCTGCTACAAGGAACTCAGTGGGGCAGTGGGACAAGGGCAGCCACAGTTGGTTCAGCAACTCTTGGATGGCGGCAAGACCGTCAACCTGTGCGTCTTCGGGAACCCCTTCGTTCTCGCGGACTTTCCCAAGCCCCAGCGCTGTCTCACAACCTATTCCTCACGCATCCCAGCGGTTCGAGCAGGCTTGAGCGTCCTCTTTGGTGAGTCGGTGGCTCCCGGTCGGTTGCCGGTGACCATCCCTGACCGCTATGAGTTTGGGCATGGGCTGTAGCGGCGAATGGCAGCAAGATAGAGGGGGCGACTGCAGGGGAGCAGTGCCGGGGGAACGCAACTCCGGCAAGGCCTATGTTGCTAACTACGAACGAGTGTCGTCATCAGAAGGGCGGCGTTTGTAGTAAGGCACGTAGAGCAACGGAGTGCCGTTCTCCCTGCTTGTCTCAGTGACATTCGGCTTTGATGGCAGCGGTCCCTGGCTGTCAGAGCTCTACCGGCATGAGTTCGTATCTGTTCGCCTCGATCCGTTTAACACGTCCGGCTTCCGTCACTGGGTCATGGGCGCTTATGATCACCTGTCCCAAGGCTGCCGCCCGGTCCAGGAAAGCACGCTTCTCCTCCATGGTGGTCACGGGATAGTTGTCGTACGCCATCACCCAGGGGATTCTGATATGAGAGAAGATCGGGATCAAGTCGGCTGCGAAGACATAATCGGTTCCAGCGCTGTGAAGTGTGACGGTCTGCATTCCCGCTGTGTGGCCATTGCAGGGCGTGACACTCACCCCTGGAGAGAGCTGGGCCGCTCCGTCATGGAGGACCAGCTGGGTTGAGGCGGCAATGCAGGACAGGTCGTCCTGGCGGTAGCTTGCCCGGTCCTTCAATGATGGTTTCAAGGCCCATTCCAGTTGCTTCTTCTGGATGTGAATCCGGGCCTTTGGGAAGGCGAGGCGCACGGTGTCGCCGTCATGCGTCACCGTCCCGGCGCAATGATCGAAGTGCAGGTGCGTCAGAACAACATCGGTGACATCCGCCGGAGCGATCCCCGCGGTCTTCAGAGAGGTCGGCAATCCCCCGCTTACCTTAGTGATGCCGTATATTCTCTGACTCTTCTCATCCCAACCATCGCCCATCCCTGTATCGATGAGCCAGGTGCGCCCCCGGGCTGTATCTCTGAAGAGCACACACCGAGTCACGAGCTTGATCCGGCCGCGGGCGTCGGGCGGGCTGTGCTTGCTCCAGAGCGTCCGGGGAACGACTCCGTTCATTGCGCCGCCGTCCAGGTAGATCTCTGAGTCGGTGATGGGCGTCAGCATGCTCTTCCTGACTCTTGGCGGTGTGGTCGTTATCCTTATGTGTGGCAATGTAAGCCTGACTGTGGCGTCAGAGCAAGACCGCGGCTTGGGAATTCAGTGTTCTCCACCTGTCCGTGCCGACAAGCTGCAGGAACAGCGGTTGGTAGGAGCGTTCGATGACTCAACGGAACGAAAATTGCCGTACCCACCACTCCGGGCCTCTCCGTTGCCTGGGTTGGGCGCCATTCGTTGCCCTGGTCCTATGGGCATTGAGCGGGAACGCCGCTGATCTGGGGCTCCTGGGGACCCCGCAGGCGGCTGGTTTCCTGCGCCGACTGGGCGTCGAGTTCCTCCCGATCGGGGAGGATGCTGCAGCAGACGTCGATGCCTTGCTCACGCATCGAGCGATCGTCTGTGACACCAACCATCGATTGACTGGGCAGGACCGTTTCGGTGCGCTGACCCGCTACGTCAAGGCTGGTGGGCGGCTGTTCGTGACTTACTCGAGAAGCGAGGAACTGGGCGGTTGTACGTTTGAGGCGCCCTCAGGGTGGGGGCTCTGGGGACGACTGCGTTCTGAAAGCGCCGCCTTCGATCACATTCAGCCTGGCGAATGGCTCTCCTCACCGTGTTACGACAACTCGAGCCGGATCCTCCAGACCACGGGCACAAGGCCGCAGGACACCTACGGTTTGATCAGGATTCTGCCGGATACTGAGGTGCTGCTGCAGGCTGAACTTTCGCGACCGGAAGGTGACAGCGGACGTCTCGTGCCTGGTAAGCAGAAATCGGTTTGTCCATGGCTGGTCCGGCGTCGCATGGGACGCGGGGTTGTGTATTACGGAATGTACGGCGTTTTCAGATACCTGGAGCTGTCTCGCGCAGCGGACGGTCGGGATCCCGTCATCGAAGGTGTCCTGCGAACCGTGCTTGAGGACTTGCTCCGCGCACGAGTTCGGGCAGACCTGAAGAGTGCCGCACTGCAAATGGATCTCAACGATGCCGATGCGGACTACCGGAAGACAATCTACCTGAACGGCACGGCCGTGGGGGCTGTCCCGGTTTTCTCCGAGTGGCCGAACTGGAAGAACGGCGTCACGATTCCGCTACCTGAGTCGGCGTTGTCTTCGGTTGCCCGGCGTAACGACCTCATGGTTACCAATGAGGACGGCGATCCGTTCAAGATCAGGAACGTGCGCCTGGACGTGGTGATGGCAGATGGGAAACGCCTGCGTTCGGATCTGCACGAGGACGTGCTGTGCGCCTTCCGCCCAGGCTGGCCTGGCCTCGAGGGTGAGCTGTCGGCCCAGGCCACCATGCCCTTACCGATGGTCTCCCTGACGTTGCCGGATGACCTTGGAGTCGTTGAGCAACCGCGATTTTCATACGCCACGTTCTACGGCGGCGATGGCCGGCCACTCAAGGTGTGGAATGGACTTGACAGTGTGGGTGCCGACAGCGCCGGCCGGACCCTCGCCTTTGTCAATCGCAGCGTCTTTGAGAACTTCCCTGCCGAGAAGATGGCCAAGCGCCTGCGGCGCTACAATGCCGGACGGGTCGCGACGATCACACACACCACTGATCTCCACGAAAAGCGTGACGTCTACGAACGACAGATCAACGCCTGCCGCCAAGCGGGGTTCAAGGTCGTTCTGATGCTTTCGCCGAGGGAAACACCCTATCTCGCGAGAATTCGTGGCACGGTGGAGAACCAGGCATTTATGACGATGATCTCGGACTGGGCGACGAAAGTGGACACGATTGGGCTGGACGAGTGGTACTTCAGCCCAAGCAGAGCCACAACCCAGGGCGCAAGAGAGCAGGGCTTCACAGAGGAGTTCCTTACACTGTTCCAGCAGGCGGCCGGCCTATCCCGCGAAGATGCTCAATGGGGACTTTCACACTGCACGGCAGCCGACCCCAGAGCAAAGGCATGCTGGGAGTTCTCTCGCCGTATTGCCAACGAGTTTGTGGGCGATCTGGTCACGGCGGCAAAGGGGGCGGCCCCCGAAGTGACGACGATTGTGAGCTACATCACCCGGAACTGGAATCGCTATGTGGCGGCCGTCGATGATGCGATTCATCACTTCGATGAGATCCTGGACTGCCAGACCTACTGGTACGGTGGCTTGGCAGACGATCCCCTGGACGCGTCAAAGACGACCGGTGTGCTCGGGTTGGGGAAGGTCTATGAAGCCGAGTGGCCGGGGAAGTTCACTTGGCTCGGATTCGCTCCGGGTTACGCAGGTGGTGACCGGCGCATGATGAAGCGCAAGCGCTGGTACAAGCCGAATCCCCTCTACTCGTTTCATGCGTACTACGAGAACACTCCGCAAGAGGTAGTTCCGTACCTTGCCTTGCAGTACGCCGTCAGTGAAGGCGTGTTCATCTTCACCTTGTTCAACAGCGCGGCCCGGGGGAAGGGCCACGATGAGGATTTCGCCGATGTGGTCAGACTGGTTTCGCGACTCGTGCCCAATCTCAAGGGTGATCTCCGCAAGGGACGGACAGCACTCTATTACGCTCCGGACAAAGCCTGGGAGATCTACCGGCAGAACAAGATAGAGAGATACTACCTGAAACGGCAGGAGCTACGCAAGGTGACCGGCTTCCTGGAACAGTTTCTGGACATTGAGGTCACCGATCAGCTCGACGGATTCCGTAACGTCATCATCCCAGCACCCCTGTTTCCGGGGGGCAACCAGCTCGAGGGCAAAGGGGTGTATGTGTTTGGGGCACCCCTACTTGCTGCGGATACGGTCGAACTCACCTCGAAGCAACTGCGGGGCATGTTCGGTGTGTCAGGATTCATACCTGTCCCGGATGGCGTCTACGACGTCCAGGGCGATGTGAACGCCCCTGGTACCACGCTACTCAGCTGTTGGGCGATGGAGGGGGTGGAACGCGGCATCCGACAGGCTCATGTTGATGGCCATTCGTACCCGATCACGGCTGACCATGACAACGGCCGGGTGCGCATCACATCCCTGACTCCCTATGGCTTGCGGCAACGCACCGTGCGCTCACTGATCAAGGAGGATCTCAACGCCTTGGGCTGGCTTGAACGTGATTGTCCCCAGGTCAACGGCAATCGACAGATCGTGGCCGTAGCGTTCAGGGAACCGCGCCAAGCGGTGATCGACTTCGGGGAGAATCGCTACAGCGGGGTGTCTCTCCTCGTGTTCAATGGGAGTGATGGAATCCTTCGGAACGAAGAGATGGCGTACGAGCAGGGCGTGCGAATCGACCTTGCCCCTTTTCAGGTGCTGGTGGCAACAGGCATTGCGAGGTGATGGGGCATTCTCTCGTCAGGTCCCCTCACGCTGGTCAGAGAAGCTCAACGTCATCCTCGATTGCTTGGGATACGCTGAGTGTCTCGGGGAGCTGCGGCTTCAGCTCCTGTCCCCAGCGGCGAAGGAGGAGGTAATCGCGTCGTTTCTGCTCGCTTGCCTCTAACACAGCGTCCGGCGACCAGTCCTGGTAGAGCCTCGCCAGAAGTCTGTTCTTCACCGAATCGAGCTCCGGCAGGTCCGCCAGATCATGGATTTCTCCGGGGTCGGCTTCCAGGTCGAACAGAGATACCGGCAGAGAGCCGTCCGGCTCCCGGTGGACCCACAGCTTCCATTTGCCTGACCGGATCATCCGCGAGGGGCTCCCAGGAAGACTGCTTTCGTCCACGAGTTCACTGAAAACTTCGCTGAACGCCATCTCAGACTCCCCCTGCAGGACGGGACAGAGCGAATGACCGTCCCAATCAGGTACATCTTCTGCCTCTGCGATTTCCGCAAACGTCGGGGCCAGATCAATCAGACTGCAGATGGCATCGCTCGTCCTTCCCGCTGCCACGCCGTTCGGCTCGCGGATAATGAGGGGCACGCCAACACTGCCTTCGTAGTAGGTGTTCTTGGTCCACAGCCCGTGTTCCCCTGCCATCTCCCCGTGGTCTGAGGTGTAGACGACAAGGGTGTCCTCGCTCAGACCGGTTTCGTCGAGGCAGGTCAGTATCTGCCCTATGAGGCCGTCGAGATGTTCAACCAACGCGTAATAAGCCGCTCGGGAAACCCGGATGTTGTGTTCGGTCAGAGGAGGCGTGTCGAGTCCCCGTGTCTCACGGTAGTTCCTGATCATCGGAGGAATCTCCGTGTCCGTGGTGGGGATGTCGACCTTGTCGTAGTAATGGTCGAACAGCTCAGGCGGAGCGACATAGGGACAGTGGGGGAGGACAAAGCCGCATACGGCCGCGAACGGACGGCCATCGTTTGAGGCGCGTTGGCGGAGGTAATCGCAGACGGCTGTTGTGATCGTCTCATCCATCCACTGGTACGTTGTTGTGCCTCGTCCTGCCCGGACCATGCACTCCCGATGTTGACCGGAGGGGTAGCGAGACCCAGTCATCGGTGCTCCCGGGTGCGCTGCCCAGAACTCCCCGATCGGCCGGTTCTCGAATCCGTGGTACTGGTCTGCTCCCACGAAGTGCATTCGCCCGAGCAGACTGGTTTCGTACCCCGCGAGTCCCAAAGCGTGTGCCCACGTCGGTACTACCGAGTTCAGGATGTGTTGGTTGTCCCACACCCGGTTGTGTGACGGGGTGCGCCCGGTCATGAAGCTCATTCTGCTTGGACAGCACACGGGGGCCGGGCAGTAGGCGTTGCGGAACAGCATGCCCTGAGCTGCGAGTCGGTCGAGATTGGGGGTCCTCACCAGGGGATCGCCGTAACAACCGAGCACGTGGCGGCTGTGCTGATCCGACATGATAACGAGGATATTTGTTCGAGCCATGTCAGTTGTCTCCGTTCCATATCGGCGTACCGGCCCCGGGGACGCGCATCGTCCACGGGCGCGACGGCGTGACCCATGCGGCAGCGCTCACCGAGCAGCGCGAGGCGGGCCTGGCTTCCGTCCATGCAGGTGGTACCGTGTGGGTGGCACGTTCTCTCTGGCTCCCGGTCACCCAGGCTCTTGCCTCCTCAGCCACCCGACACTACCTTCCTCTACGCCGCCGGGAATGAGTTCTCGTCGGTTGGGGAGGACAGTACGGGACTCTAAGGACCTATGCCATGGCTCACATACTTCTCACAGACCACTGTAACCGACGTTGCCCGTACTGCTTCGCCAAAGACCGGCTCGCAGACGAAAAGCCGACGAATATGGCGTACGACGACTTTGTCATCGCCGTGAATTTTCTGGTGAGATCAGGCGAGCGCGGCATCACTCTTCTTGGCGGCGAGCCCACGCTCCATCCTGAGCTTGTCCGGCTCTATTCATACCTGATCCGTCGACGGCTGAGCGTACTCATGTTCACCAACGGCTGCGCTGATACCCGGGTAGTGAAGGAACTGCAGCGCTGTTTGCAGCCTGAACAGACGCATTTTGTGGTGAATGTGAACGCCCCGGGCGACCGCGAACCATGGGAGGAGCGTCGGCAGGAGGAGTTTTTCACAGCCCTGGGCGACGTCTGTGGGCTGGGACTCAACCTGTATCGTCCTGACCTTGATCTCGCCTTTTCCTTCGACTACTTCGACAGGTACGAACTGAGACCTGATGTGAGGATCGGTATCGCTCACCCGCTGGTAGGACACGACAACGTGCATCTGCCCGTTCAGGACTTCAGCAGAGCTAACGCCATGGTTGCTGAGTTCGTCCGTGAATGCGATCGCCGTGATATCCTCGTCACACTTGACTGCGGGTTCACGCTTTGCGACTTCAGTGACGCAGATCTGGGCGCCATCGCCCGGGCTCGAACCCGTTTCGAGATCGCCTGTGGTCCGATCGTCGATATCGGCCCTGACCTGCTCTGTTGGCCTTGCTTCCCGCTTTCCGAATTGGAGCGCGTTCCGCTGAGCCAGTTCGCCGATTTGGAGGAGATAAAGGAGCATTTTGGGCGCATTGTGGGAGAAAAGCTGCAGGCTTGCGGACATACGGGGCTGTACAGCGAATGCGCTGACTGTCGTTATCAGGAGCGCGATCGCTGTAGCGGCGGTTGTCTCGCCCACGCCTTTGCAGGAGACTGAGCATACCGGAGTTCGGCTGTCAGTGTCTTTGGGGGGCAGCTGTCCGGATCGATCAGTGCTTGACCCAGCTCAGGATCTTGTCCAGGTAGAGGCGATCCTGCTCAGCCGCAACATGGGGGTCCCCCACGCCGCAGTACTCCACACAGACCGGGCCTTCGAAGCCAAGCTTGACCAGCTTGTCGGTCCACTTGTAGAAATCGATATGGCCGTCAGCAAGAAGGACGCTGTAGTTCCACTGTTTGCCTGGCAGAGCCTGACAGTTTTTGAAGTGGAAATAGCCGATACGTCCGGCCAGCTGATCGAGGGCGTCGGGGTTTCTCTCAGCGGTCGAGGTCGAGAACATGTTGCCGGGATCCGGGTTGGCCTTCACGTTGTCCACGCCGATCTCGTCCAGCAGTCGGGCGGTTGAGGCGATGGTGTCGTGAAGTGCGAACATGTGGATCTCGAAGACGATCGTGATCCCCAGGCGTGCGGCAACAGCGCCGAGGTGGCGATAAGCGTCCGCGGCCCGGGCGTAGTGGATGTCCGTGGCCAACACTGAGCCATTGGCGCCATAGTCAGGATCGTCACCCCGCAGTGCGCCTACGCCGCCGTTGACCAACGTGATGCCGTTGGCCGCACAGATTTCCAGTTCCCTCTCAATCTGGGCGACTGTGGCTTCGGCCGCGCTCGTGTCGTCACAGATCACGTCTCCCCCTATGTCGACACAGGCGATCGGTACGCCGTAGGACTGGCCTAACGCGATGGCGGCCGGGAGTTCCGTCTCGATCTCAGGGCGGCTGAAATGGCAGGGCTGTAACTCAACTCCGTCCCAACCGAAACGTTTGGCGCTTCGGAACGCTTCGTCCAGGCTGTAGGTGCGGAACGTGTAGCTGTGCATGATGACTTGCATAGGTGCGGTCTCCGTGGCCCTGTTGGTCAGAGTTCCTGCCTCACCGGCAGGTGGCTACTCAGGTTGCCAAGCCCGTAGCCTGTTGGCTGAAGGTTGCTGGCGCTGATTGCAGGCACACATTAGCGTCCGAACAACCATCAGGCTAGAGTCACGAGAAGCAGGAACTCCGAGGCCTGCCTCCGATAGTCGAGCGTTTCTGTCCCTGAACTGGAGAAGAGACCATGCGATGGCCACTGGCCCTGACTGCAATTGCGCTTCTGCTGGGCGGTATGACAGCGTCGGGCGAGACGTCTGGAGACTGGGTGGCACAGCCGCGGCGAGCGCTGGACATCGAGTGGCCTCCGCCGGTGTTCGCCGGGCGTGATTTCTGGACCCTTCTCGATCCTGAGTGGCTGGAGTTGCCAGGGCTCAAAGATGAGGAGTTTGTCCGGGGCTCAGGCCTGATGAACGTCCGCCTTCCGCGCGTCAAAGAGCATGTCCTCCCGCAGAGAGTTCTGGTATTTCGCGAGATAGCCGTTTACCAGGGCGGCGCGCCGGAGAATACCGCATCAGAGGCGACCCTTGCGTTCATCCCCGAGGAAGCCGAAACGGTTGTGCTCCAGGCAGAGCACGCCAGCGACGGCCGGTCGGACACATCTGCATTTGTCAGTGCCGACCCACGCCCTGTCAGGAGACGATATGCGCCTGTGCGCGTGGCGATCGATATCCGGTTGGGGCAGGACACACCGCTTGACAGAATTGTCCTCCAGCACGGGGCAGAATCAAGGGCCGGTCTGGCATCGGTCCGATTCTCGGTCATTGATAACGGCGAGGCAACGTCGCTTCGTCCGTCCAGGATGGAGCACACGCCGTCGAAGGTGACGGCCTGGTTCGAGAATGCACCATCGAGCGCCCTCATCCGCCTCGATTGTGTGTCGACCCGGCCATTGATCAAGCTTGCGGAACTGCCCGATCCGGTTGCCGAACGTTGCCTGAACGCGCCATTTTTCCCAGAGCCTCCATTCCGTCTCAACCAAGGCTCGATGCTCGGACTCACGCCCGAGAACCTCGACCAGGCGAGCTGGCAGGGCTTCATGGATCGCTACAAGACGACGTTCATGGGGTTCTACCTCGGGGAATGGGACTCCAATCTGTTCCAGATGTACAAGAAGAAGGACACCAGGCTCTATGAGGATCTGCTGGAGTACGTGACCGAGTATGGCACCAGACAGGAGGCAGAGAAGCAGGTCCGCACGATCTGGGACTACGAAACGCGACTGTACCGAGGGCAGCTCTGGGGGTTGAGCGGACAGCTCAATTTCCCGCAGTATGGACTGGAATGGGGCGGGCGCATCGCGGGCATGGAGTTGGCAGGGAACTCGCCCAACTTCCCGCATCGCAATAACCTGCTGTTCACCCGTGGCGCTGCGCGGCAGTACGAGCGTCCGTGGTTGCTCTACCTGGCCTACTACGCAGGCTGCGCCACGACGAACAGCAGAGCCAATCCGCATGCGAAAGGCAAGGGCCAGTGGGTCTCCGGTGAGGACCTGGGAATTGCGCCGTCACTTGGTCGCCGGCTCTTCTACTACAGCTACTACTTGGGCGTCAACTTCCTGACCTTCGAAAGTCAACCATGGGGGCAGGCGAAGGAGACCGACGAAGGCCCTTGTGTCTTGACTCAGCACGGGCAGGCCATCAAAGACATCTACACGTGGGCCCACAGTGCCAAGGGTGCACGCGGCACCTGCTATACGCCAATTCTCTTGCTTTCCGACTACCACCACGGGCACGCCGAATGGCGCCGCGGAGCGGAGTGGAAGGTCTGGTATCACCTGCCGTTCGAAGATGGCGATTACATGACTGAGCATGTTCTGCGAACCATCGACCCATACTACAACGCGCCGCTAGGCGATGTCCCTCCCTACAGCCCCAATCTGCACAACTCACCCCTCGGGGATGTGTTCGATGTGGCTTTTGCCAATGCGCCGTCAGGGCCGGTCAGCAAAGAACTCCTCGCCAAGTACCCAGTCACCATGCTCCTCGACGGTATGTCCATGTCGCGCAAGCTTGTCGGGCGCCTGAAGCGTTATGTCAGAGACGGTGGCTCTCTGGTCATCAACAGTGCCCAGTGTCAGGATGGGCTGGACGATGGTCAATTCCTCGGAGTCCGTTTGCTCCCCACCTGGGCTGAGGCCGAGGATATGCGCATCCGGAACGTCGCGGTCACGGATGCCACTCCGCTCGTCATGTCGGAAGGTGGTTTGCCGCTAATCACCCGTAACAGGTACGGCAACGGAAACGTCATTCTGACGACTCCGCACTTCATGCTGTTGACCGAGAAGAAGACGCCGTCTCCTCTGCTTGCGAAGATCCTGACCCAGCTCCAGTCCGAGGTGCTCCCTATCACGGTCGAGGGTGATGTCCAGTTCCTCTTCAACCGCCTGGACGACGGCGTCTGGAAGGTGGTGCTGATCAACAACAAGGGCGTGCTGAATCTCCCGGAGAGTCCGGTGGAAACGCGCGACCATTCCTACGATGCCGAGGTCCGCATCACCGCGCCGGCCGGCGCCCATGCGTCCGAGATCCTGGCGGGTGGCGTTGTCACCGAGTCGGTTGCGGCCGGCCGCACGGTTTTCTCTCTAGAGGTTCCCGCCGGCGAGGTCAGAATCATGGATGTGCAGAACGTGAGTCTTGAGCAGAACACGGCAGACGCCGGCTTGGTGGGGAGGTGGACCTTTGACGAGGGCGAAGGGCAGACGGCCGTGGATGCCACAGGCAATGGCCGCGATGGCACTGTCGAGGGGGCTGTTTACGAGCCGAATGGAGACGGACACTGCCTGAGCTTCAACGGGAAGGACAACTACGTGTGGTTCGACTTCTCGCTGAAGTACCCGTTGGATGAAGGCACATTCGAGGCGTGGGCGTGTCCGGACTTGGATGGGTATTGGCTCTGTGAGGACTTCCAGGGCATCAAGCGGGGTGAAATCATCAATACCGGTAGCATCATCATGAACGTCTACGACGGCCGTTGGCTGGCGATGCTTTATGACGGCATCAACGTGGTGAAGCTGTCCGGCCCGGACGTCGTGAACCGCAAGTGGACTCACCTCGCTTTCACCTGGGCCGACTTCACGAGTCACGTCTATGTTGATGGTCGTGAGGTCGTCGGGCCATTCGGACCGATGAAATACGCGGGACCGATAGGGAACCCGCTGCACGGCAAGGGGAAAGTGAATTTCTACGTCGGCTCACAGAACCCAAGACACAAGAATCTGCTACCGTTCAACGGGAAGATCGACGATGTCCGACTCTACAACCGTCAGCTCACCGCAACTGAGATCGAGCAGCACTCCCGGAGTGAGCGACCACGTGAGCATAGATAGCTCGTCCCTCGGTGGCGTCACCGGGCCGGGCAAGGAAGAGGACCATGAAGAGACTGATCGCTATCTCACTGCTACTGACGTCTGTCTGTACTCGTGCCGCCGACACGCCAAACGTGGGTGCACCCCCAACCAACGGCCATGGCAAGACCGCACTGCCTGACAGTTCGGTCTACGAGGGCGAGTTCAAGAACGGGCTATTCAACGGCAAGGGCGTCCTCACCTGGCGGAACGGCAACCGATACGAGGGCGAGTTCAAGGATGGTCTGAGACACGGTCGAGGAGTCTCGTCCGAGCAGGATGGCGACCGCTACGAAGGGCAATACAAGGACGGACGGCGTCACGGACACGGGACGTTGGTCAGGGCAGACGGAGACACCCACACAGGCCTCTTTCAGAATGGGGAAGTGTGTGGTTCAGGGGAGTCCGTCACAGCCGATGGCTTCACGTGGACCGGCGAGTTCAGGAACTGGAGACTGGAAGGTAAGGGCACGGTGGTGGGCCCAGATGGCTACCGGTACGAGGGCGAATTCAAGGCCGGCAGGTACCACGGCAAAGGCATTCGCGTTGACGCGACAGGCGCACGTCGGGAAGGCACGTTTGTGAATGGGTCGCAGGAGGGCCAGGGGATTTCCATCAACGCGCGCGGGGACAAGTATGAAGGCGAATTCGTCAAGAAGCAATGCCACGGCAAGGGGACACTCGTGTACGCGAACGGCACGCGTTACGAAGGCGAGTTCGCTAACAACGACCTCCACGGCCAGGGGAAGATCGTCTACGCCGACGGGACGCGATACGAGGGCGGATTCAAGCAGGGAAAGTACCACGGCAAAGGCATCCGTACGGAGGCGAACGGAGCACGTCGGGAAGGCACGTTTGTCGATGGGGCGCAGGAGGGGCAGGGGATCTCCATCAATTCGCGGGGCGACAGGTACGAAGGCGAGTTCGTCAACAAGCAATGCCACGGAACGGGAACACTCGAGTACGTGAACGGGGCGCGGTATGAAGGTGAATTCGGAAACAACTATTTCCACGGCCAAGGGAGGATGACTTGCGCAAACGGCATGGTCAAGGCGGGGATTTGGGAGAAGGGGGAGCTTGTCAAGGCCGATCGTGCCCAGTCGACAGCGTATTGGGAGGAGTACCTGAACTGGCTCTGCCACGATCCCGTCGCCCTCTTCCTCAGCATCGGCTTCGCCCTGAGCCTGGCCTGGAACTACCGCCAACACCGTCAGAGGAAGAGCCAGGCCGCGCAGTTGGAGGCATTGAGACCATCGCCTGCCGGGGGCGACGGAGACGGTTGAGCGGTCTGCCAGTCTGAGTCGGATTCTCCGCTCCTGTGGGCCACGAACCGGCCGACCATCCACGGATCGTCCATGATGGCCTGGCTCAGCGCCGACTCCCCCGGAGCCAGACCTTGTCAATATTGATAGGGTCTTAATCCCCCAAGCGCCAAGGGGACGAGTTCTTGTGCTCCAGAGCTCAGGGGGGAAACGCGAACCACTGCACGATGGAACGCCAGTCTCGTGGACCATGTTCGCAGGTTTCAGGTGTGGATCCCTGCTGACACCTCGTGTGGACCTTCATCAATTTGAGCACAAAGCTGTTGGTCACGGACACACCGTTGGAGGGGCCGCATCTCCGTGTGCGGCCAGGCCGGTCACGGAGAACCGGCTCCTCCATACGCTTTGGCGAGAGTTACACCTTCTGATATGACTGATGCACTCCGCGCCGAAGGCTGGGCTCGTCTGTAACTTCACCTCAGTTGACCACGGGAAGGTCGCCGGGTGGCACCGCCTCCCACATTGAAGAGGGCGTCCCCCAATGTGGGAGGGGCCGCCGTGCCGCGACCGGCCGCCGAGGCGGCCAAAGTTACACCCTCCGATATGACTGGCGCCCCCGCGCCGGAGGCTGGGCTCGTGTGGAACTCCAAGTTTCTCTTCTTGATCAATCTGGCAGCAGCGCAGCCAGAGACGACGCTGACACCTGACACCTGAACCCCCGCTGCAGCGAGGTGTCTCAGTGTCCAAAACTGTTGAGCTTTGGCGCTCAGTTCGCCGTTCCCGCTTTCACCGTCACCACCCGGCTTCGGCAGGTGAACGGGGTCAGCGATCTGTCCTCGAACGCGATCTGCCCGACGACGGCAATGCGGTACTCACCGGCCGGGGCAGTGATGCGAACATGCCGCGGCTCCCCGGCCGTTGGAGCCACCCCAAGCTGGGCGACGGTGCTCCCCTCGAGATCCTGCAATTCCAGCGTGCCGCCTACTGCTGATACCGGTTTGCGCATCGCCCGTGCTTCGACAAAGGACACCGTCATCTGGCGCGAGTCGGCCTCAACGACGCTGAACTCATAGCGAGGCGCATCGGTTGTCGGTGGCAAATCTCCACCGATGACACGATCGGCCAGGCGTCTCAGATACTGGTTCGACATTGCGGGCGAATGGTCGAACAGGTTGAAGCCGTCGGCGCCGGCTTGGCGGGCGCCAATGATCTGCGCGGCCGTTTGGTCAGGTGTCAGTAGACGGTTGGACAGCGTGACAAAGAGCGACGGGCACACCGGAACGCGGGCGCCGATCTGCTCGATCTGCCGTTTGACCATGGCACAGATCGCCCCACCCGAGTCGGCACTGTCCATTGGGATCACAAAGTCCAGCAACCCCCCTTTGACCCAAGCCACCCAGTCTTGACCAACCCGCTCACGGCAGTTGGGGTAACGTGCGAACACCGCAGCGGAGATGCGGATGTACGGCTTGATCGCGTGAGCCCCGCGGCTGACGGCACGCACCAGACGGGTGATCTGTTCGCAACGCCAGTCAATGTAAGCGTCTCGCAGCGTGCCCCGGAGGACTTGGTCGGGCCAGGTTTTCACATCTTGCCCGGTCTCACGCTGGAAGCGTTCCTTGCATCCTGGGCAGTAACACACGTGATGGTCACCGTAGCGGATGTAGTCGAACATCAAGCCGTCCACGTCGTAGTTGCGCGCCATCTCGAGCATCGCTTCAGTCTCGAGCCTCAGGTTGGCCGGATGTGATGGGCAGAGCCAGTCCCTTGTTTCTCCCTTGTCGGTAACCTGCAGACGGCCCTCGGCACGCATCCGCTCAACGAATTCCCGGGGCGCACGATTGCCCAGGTTCCAGCAGACTTTCCACGCGTGGACCTGAACGCCGTGTGCATGGCAGGCGGCAACACATTGGGCAAGCTGATCACCGTGGGTTCGGAAGGTCTCAGAGGTGGGTAGCACAGCACTGTCATAGTGCGCCACACCGCCCCAGCACATATCGGGCAAGACGGCGTTGAACCCGCACTCGCCCAGCACCCGGGCGCTCTCCTCCCAGCCGCCGGGCTCGCCTCCAGTTCCGGGATGATTCGACACGGCGCGCCACTCACCCTCCATAGGAACTTGTGCAGACAGATACGCCTCGACCAGATGCTCCCGAGCAGCTTCGGCCGCCGCCATCGTCTTGATCCATCGCTGGGCCTGCATGTGTGCCGCGCCCTGGGTGAGGAACGTGGTCGCCTGCGCCACAGCGGTCTGTACCTCGGTTTCTCGCGGGTGTCCCTTGGTCTGGTTCTGGAGGGCGACTGTCAGCTCGGAGAGCTCCATGAACGGCCCGACCTCCGCGGCACGTTGGATGGCCGCACCAGCTGCCTCTGCCCACGCGGAGGGGCAGAAATGGCCGACAAGCGCGACCAGGAGCCGCCGCTTTCTCGCGTCGTCCCCAGGCAATAGCGTGTGGCTCATGACCGCGCCGGCATCACTGAGGATCACCCCCGATTGCGGCTGTGACTGCCCCTGGCCATCGACCCAACGACCGATGACGCGCGCGTTCTTGGCGGCTGGCTCAAACGCCTGGATGCAGCCCGAGTCCTGGCGAACGCGTTGAGGCATTCCGAGGATGCCGGAGTTGCCGAAATCCAGGTCCAGAAACTGCCTGTCGCGCTGCTTGCGTACCCAGTTTCTCTTTCGCACGCCGAGGAGATCAGGCAATGGGTCGGGGAGGATATAGAACGTGATGACCTTGCCACCATCATTGACGAAGCGTTTGAGCGCTTCGCCCTCGGGAGCACTCAGTCTCGGGTTGTAGGGGAGGATCGCCACCTTCTTACCTGTGAGTCCGCCACGGGCCACGTCCTCGTCCTCCATGGTGGCGGCCATCACTCCTGCGCTGTCGAGCAGACTGGCGACCCGTTCAGCGCAGCTGTAGACGCTCTTGGCTTCCTTTGGGCGTTCGCGAGCCGAATGCGTGCCGATCACGACCGCAACGTTTCCTGCGGTCCTGGCCACGAGATTGTCCACGAGACAGTAGGTATTGACCGCCGCGCCCTTCCATGGGGAGAAACGCAAGGCGCTGATACTGTCCCAGCCATCGGGTGTCCCTTCAGGTTTGAAACTCGCTTTGTTGAGCCGCACACGATGCCAACCCGTTCGGCCGCCGCCGGCGCTGCCGCGATAGCAGCCACTGCCGCTGATGAAGTAGAGCATGAACTGCCCAACGGCTTCAGGCTGGTCAATGTAGAGGTCAAACTCAATACGGGCCGCGTTGCTGAGGTCGAGTTTTCTGTCAAGGTGATAGAGGGAACGTTGTAGGTCGCGACTGAAGGGACAGGGCAGGCGAAGCGCCCGGCCTGCGACCCGTTCGACCACAGTCACAGCCGGCATTTCGGACACTCGCAGCAGGTCGAGAACGGGAGTCCATGCCTTACCGGCCGCGTTCGAGTCCGGGTAGTCAAACGAGTCGATCACGATCGTGTCTGCCGTCGCGGATAGGCCGATCGCGGCAACCCAGGCCAACGCGGGGAACCAGAGTAATCTGTGCCTACTGCTCATACTTATCTCTCCCGTCAGTCGCTGGTCAGGATGTCCGAGCAGATATCGGTTCCTCGGAAGCGATACCGGCCGTCCTGGTTGCGGGTACACGCTCCATACACGGATCGGAGTGGCGCCTCTGTACTGACCGTGAGCGAGGCTTGGCTCGGCCCGGGACCAATCCCGGTGACCAGAACGCGGATGCGCCCCTTCTCATCTGTGTAAGCCTTGCTCAGGACGCTGCCCTCTTCAGCTGTCACCGTGACGTCGGGGCCATCCTTGTCTGAGAGGAGAAAAGGCGCGAGATCGGTCATCGTCTTTGCCATTCGGCAGACCTCAGGCCAGCGCCGGGAGAAGTCCGGCTTGGCGGTGGCACTGATGTGACCCGACAGGTCTGAAAACGAGTAATAGATGAACCCTTTGGCTCCCTGGATGGCACAGAGCAGGGACATGGAGAGCATCTCATGTTCACTGGGGTCGCGGAACTTCGCTTCGTAGTAGGCCCGATCCTTCCGCGCCTGCTGGTCATAGCAGGCCCAGTTCATGATTTGCGGCACAGCCCAGACAGCCATTCCTTCGGGGGTGCCCACGGCGCGCTCCGCCATGTTCATACCGTGCCGAACACGCTCCATATCCCGCGACTTGCTGTCGCGTATCGGGTACGGGTCCACGCCTACGACATCGCAGGTCGGCCCGTACATGGGGACCTCATCGAACGAGCAGAACACAGCCCACGTCGGGTGGAACGGATCGAGCCGGTTCACCTCCCGCCGTCGGGCCGTGAGTCGGTCGAGCATGCTGGTCGGGAGTTCGTCATTGATGTACCAGGCCAGCAGCGCCGGGTGGGTGCGGAAGGAGTTGACGGCCTTGCTGACCACGGCCGTTTCGCCCTCAACCCCAAGCCCCCGGATGGCCGCGTACTTCGTCCCTTCGTAGACATCCTTAATCGAGAAGATGACTTTCAGATTGGCATCGGAGCAGGCGTCCAGGACTTGCGTGATTCCAGACACGCCTCTGAGCTTCGAATCCGGGAAACGCATGTAAAGGCTGTTGTACGGCATGATGCAGTTGAATGGGCTCGCCGCGATGAGATCGAAGTCCTCCCGCGTCCGGAAGGCGTGGTGGTAAAGGCCTACGGGCAGGAACGGACGACCGTTGACGATGGCGCGACCTCGCTTGTCAATTTCACAGGCATTCGCCGGCGTCGGGCGCTTGGGGCGTGCCACGGTGACCGGGATGCTCGCGTTGCCCAGGAACCAGCGGTGCCGGGTATCCAGCAACGTCAAACGCAGGTGAGCGGCTCCCTCCGGCAGCTTGCCCAGATCGGCTACAATGCGCCCATCGCAGACTTTGGCCATGGTTTGGTGTTGGGGGGTTCCTGTCCGCGCTACCTCGATGCGGCAGAGCAGATCCGTCTCCTTCACGGCATCCGGAGGCCTGCAGACGACGCCTTCCAGGCATGACCCCAGCAAGACGTGCCCATTGTCAGGCGGAATCGTCTCGCGTCCCGGCTGGATGAGATAGACGGACCAGCGCGGCTTCTCCCGGATCACGGTGACATCGTCAAACCAGGCCTTGCCGGTGGCTTTCGGGCGGAAGTAGAGGGTCAGGCTACTTGACTCAGCGTCCGCGGGCACGGTTGTCACGGCCTCAACACGTGTCCAATCCTTGGTGCCGCTGATTCCCGCAGGATAGCGGCCTGAGAGCCACTTGCCGCCTTTCGTGTACTGGATGCAGAGCGTTGCGCCTCCGTGCGTGCCCTTGCTCACATTTTCGGTCCGGATCAAGGCACTGAACCGGTAACGTCCCCCGGGCTCCAAGTGCAGGCTCTGGCTTGGCAGCGGGTACTCGGCTGGGTTGGTGCGCTCGTAGAACATCGCTCCCGTGCCGCCGCGACCGGCTGTGGGGTCAACGCGATAGCCTTCAGCCAGCTTCCAGCCCTCGACGCCATTCTCGAACTCTCCGTTCGTCACGATCGGGCCAGGGCGTTGTGGCGCCCCATGCACTCGGTAACCGGAGAGGTCCGGCAGGACAGGTCCCGCGTGTTGCCCTTCGGACTCGCCGAGACCAACGATCAAGGAGACCAGGAGAACAGACGGCATTGCTCTGACAGGCATCATGACTTCATTTCCCCTTTTGCTTGACCGGGAACATGGCCTGCGCTTCCGGTTTCAGCACATCACGTTCGAGGAACATGGCGCTGTAGTTGCCTTGGTGCACACTGAAGCAGATCTCACCGGGCACGCGCTCGATGAGTCGGGGGTAGGACACCCGAGCGCCCGGGTTGCGCAGGATCACGAGGGGGTCGGTCCAGGTCTTGCCCTCATCCTCGGAGAAGGCAATGGACAGCTCTTCGCGGCGTTTGAAGCCCTTGTTGGGGATCGCGTTCCACATGAGCATGAGTTTGCCGCTTGCGAGGCGCTTGAGTAAGCCGGGGGAGCCGGTCGAGGTGACGTGTGAGGGCACCGGTGCACTCCAGGTCTTGCCGTCGTCCGCGGAGAAAGACTCGTAGAAGAACCCGTGGTAGCTGCGCAGCAGCATCCAGATGCGTCCGTCAGCGAGCTGTGTGACTGTGGCCTCGATCAGGCCGGAATGGTCACCGCGCGGCATGTCCTTATCGACTTTGTCTGCCTTCTGCCAGGTCTTCCCATTGTCGCTTGAGTAGTAGGGGCGGGTTGTGTGCCTGCCCAGATCGTAGAGCAGTTCCTGTCCAGTGACAACCACGGTACCATCACGCGTGAGAATTGCGTCGTTGAGCGCCCCGCAATACCCATCGTCCAGCTGCTGGCAGTCTACCCAGGTCTTCCCGTTGTCGAGGCTCCGGACGGCGTAGGTTGGGCGCCGGCAGTGGGGCTTCGGCAGGTTCTTGGCGCGATCCCAGGCGAACACGAACTCATCATCGTTGGCAAAGAGAAGCACCACTGTGCCGTCTGAAGTGCAGACCAGTAGGGCGTTGCGGAAGGTCATCTTGTCTTTGTCAGCAAAGATCGGGTGTTGGGTCCAGGTCTTGCCTTCGTCGCGACTGATGTGGGCGAAGCGTCCGGCAGCGGTGAGCAGGCCGCCGTCTGCGAGGCGAACGTGGGTGGTCGTGCGCCAGGTTGCCAACGGCTTCAACAGCGAGTGTGCCGTGATGTTGTCGACGAACGCTTTCCCGGGCTTCTTCCTCTCGGGTTTGCGGTACGGTTCCAGGTGCCCAGTGACCGTGAACTCGTGGATCCGCATGGTGCTGCGGCCGGGACAGAATCCGGGTGCCCCCATGGATCGCACCTCGACTTTCTGTCCGTAGACGGTCTTGTCGTCGATCAGGACATGGAGACGATCTTCCTTGCGGATGATCTGGAAGATGAAGGGCTTACCAGGGGTAATGAACGCATCCGGGTCTCCGATCTTCTTTCCGCGCGCGTCATCGAAGAACGGTCCGGTGATGAAGATGTGACCGTGTCCCCCTTCGAACCCGAAGTAGTCTCGGTGGTTGAATGAGAAGGCGGCTGCACTGGTGTTCAGCCTGTCTATCGTGAGTGTCGCCGTTACGTGGAAATCGCCGCTTCCTACGGAGCAGTCGGCGAAGAACGCCTGTGGGTTGCGCTTGGGCGGCTTGGGATCGGACTCAACGTAGCCGTCCGCATGCGTCCATGGCTTTTCGAGTTCGTGTCCGGCTGCGACTTCCCCCTTACGCACAGCAGTTTGAGTTCTTACTGCCGTCGGGTCGACAGCGGCGAGGGCTACGGCGAATAGAGCAGAACTGATGGAGAACATGATGGATTTATTTCCTCTGCTGGTAGGCCGCACGGCCCTCCGGGCGGCATCCTCTGCTGGCGGCTGGGGGCCATCCGCCGTACAGGAGCAGCGTGCGGCACCCCAATCGTGGCGATCGGGGGGGGCGCTCGCCGTACAAGAACACCAGCGGCATTCCTCCGCTGGTATGGCGTCAGGGGAGCACTACATCCAGATAATCGATGTCGGCCTGTGTCCCTTCCCGCGGGATCAGGATGAGATGGTTCGCGCCGCGCCGGACGATGCTCCGGGGCAGTTCAAAGCACACGTAGCTTCCATTCAGATTGAGGTTGGCGTCATGGGGATGGGGGAGAGGTCTGTCGACAGCCGACGTCCCTCGGAGGATTTCGCCGTTGAAGAGCACGCGCCATCGGCCGATCGCGTCAGTCCCCTTGCTCAGCAGACGCAATACGCCATCCTCCATTCGGTGGCTGTTCGGGGCCATCTCGAGGCGGCATACGAGGGGTTCGGTGGCCTCACTCCGGGCTGGGAGCGGTTTGACGCCCCAGGTGTTGGCGAGGACGTACCATTGTGGTTGCCGGGCCAGCCAACCAGGATCTCCGAGGCGAGGCAGGACATGGAATGGGGGTTCACACCAGGGCCCACGGGCTTCCGTGTTGCTGCCGTGTTCACGCGTATAGACGAAATTGAACAGACTCACTCCGTCGGCTCCTTCTTCGTATGCCATGTGAGCTGCCGTGTAGTATTGGTGGTCGGTGGTTCGCAGGAACGTGAAGTTGTCGCCGCCCCTTTGATTGACGACCTTTCCCGTCAGCGTTGTGTGGCACATCTCGACGTAGATCGCAGCATCGGGGAGCATGTTCCGCACGGTACCCACGTCATGGTATGGCCCGGTGAAGAAAGACGCTGAAAGATTGACCATGTCCACGCCGGCATCCACCAGTTTCGGCAAACAGATCCCCACCTCGGCCATCTGCTCCAGTCGCCCCGGCACCCGGGCGCAGAGCCAGCGTTTCCGGGTGTCGCCCCGGCGGCTTCCGGGAAAACCACGGTTTCCGAGAACGCCGCTCACGCGCTTGACGAATCCCGTGATAATACGGACGCGCTCGTCAAGGGGGCAGCTGTCCCGGAAGAAGTTGGGGAAGCGCATGAAGTCCAGCTCGAAGCCATCCAGATCGTAGGATGTGCAGATTTCCTCGATGTAGGCGAAGATCAGTTCGCGGACCTCGGGCTGGGCCCAGTCAAGACCACTGCCGACGCCTTTCAGCCTGTATTCCGGATTCTCAACGTAGAATCGACTGATGCTGTGATAGCCTGTCCGGCACTTCGGATTGTCAGCATGCTGGAGATGGTGGGTGTCATTCAGGCGCATCGAGATGAATGCATGTTGGCCTGCTTCACGGCATGCGGCGAGGAAGTCGGCGAACGGGTCCCAACCTGCCATAATCTCACGGTGTTGCGCGGGGATTCTCTGCTTCTCGGTCGGGATCCCGTAGCGGTCAGCCCACCATGCATGGTGCTCCGTGAGGGGGTAGATCTTACTGGGCCACCAGGGGACTTGGCCGTGCGCAGGCTGCAGCATGTGCACGCCCGTTCCCTTCGTCTCAAGCACAGACTGACGCAGGTCGTCGCGCTCAAAAGGTGCTCCCTTCGCGTGGAAAGGTGTGACGATGCCCAGGTTCGTGAAATCGTTGCTGTAGATGACGCTGAAGGGCGCTTTGGCCGGTGGGGGCCTCGGGGGCAGCGTTGCCGTAAGTTCAGGGAGGGCCAGCGCCGCCGCACTTTGCCAGCGCCTCACGTCTGCCATCGTGGGGACGTCCTTCCTGATCCGCAGTAAAGCGACCTGCCCATCCAGACCGTTCCCCGCGCTTCGGTAGCCGCCCATGCTGTCGCCGCCGCTGCCATCACCGATGACGGGGACAATACCTCCCAGTCCGGTCGGCTTGAGCAGACCATCCTCGCTCCGACTCCGGCCGACCTGGAATTCGCGGTCCTGCTTCTCACCATCGAGGAAGAGGAGGACACTTTGCCCATCGAAGGCACCGACGACATGATGCCATTCCTCACGGATGCGGGCATTTGAGAAGCGCTTTCGCCACTGCCCATCTGCGCCGCGAACAGCAATCGAGAAGAAACCGGGAGGGCCGATGCGGTCGCCTTCTCCTCTCACTTCCAGGCACCATTGTCGCCGGTCTCCGGTTATCGCCGGGGCGTCTTTGCCGGGGATCATCAGGCCGGTGGTCACGATTTGCAGGTTCCCCATGGTCCGCCTGCACCGGAAGATTACTTCTACGGAGAAGGTCTCTTGCGGTGGTATGGGGTTCACTGCCCGGAAGCCGGCGTGGCATTCGAGAATGGCTCGGGGCGGGGAGTCGGTCAGCGATACGCCGGCCCCCCGTTTCTGCCACACATCTCTGCCGGTCGAGCTCGGAACGGCACCCGCACCCCACTCGAAGAGCGGCGCGGTTGACGTGGGGGCCGAGACCGCAGTCGGGCCGAGAAGGATGGCAAGGATTCCGCACCAAATTCTCGTCATCACCACTCCCTCCCGAGCTTGGCAGATACGGGCGACAGTGGGCCTTGGGCACCACGCCCACGCCCGGTCGCCTCGTCTATTCGCTGATGAGGATATCCGAGCAGATGTTGACACCCTCGAACCGGTACCGGTCTCCGCCCAAAGGCGTACAGCCGCCGAACTGGGACCGCAAATCCTCGTGACCGGGGATGGTCAGTTCGGCTCTGCTGGTGTCCGGCCCCATGCCGGCAACGAGGACACGCACCTTGCCTTGATCGTCTTTGAACGCTTTGGCCTCGACATTCCCTTCCTCAACCGTGACCGCAACGCTGGGGGCTGTGGCATCCGATAGCAGGAACGGCCCCAGGTCCGAAACGACTTTTGCCATGCGGCAGACTTCCGGCCAGCGCCACTCGAACTGCCCCTTGTCCGGTGGTCGGGAGAGGTCGAAGTAGGAGTAGAACACGAAACCTCTGGCTCCGCGAAGGGCCATGTAGAGCGACATGCTGCGCATCTCCACCTCGGTCGGGTACCGGTAATTTGCCTTGAACTTGGCCAGGTCGTCCCGAGCTTTGTAGACACCCCAGTTGAAGATCTGCGGTACAACCCAGAGCGGTATCCCCTGCGCTGATCCGATGGCGCGTTCGCTTGCATCCATGGAGACACGGACCTTCTCCATCGACTGGGACTTGTCGTTGGAGATCGGGTATGGATCGACGCCGAGGATATCGAACCCGTCTCGGTACAGCGAAAGATCTTGGAACTGGTAGAAGACCGACCAGGTTGGGTGGTGCGGATCGAGCCGATTGACGAGTCGATTACGCGCGATCAGCATGTCTGCTTCCCGGGCGGGGAGTTCGTCGCAGGTGTACCAGGCGAGCAACGCGGGATGGTCACGGAATGATTCCACGACTTTGGTCACAATGCGATCCAGCTCAGTCTCTCCCTGCCATGATTTCGGGTGGTTTTTGATGGTCGGGAAGACGTCTTTGATTGAGTAGAGGATCTTGATGTCCTGGGCGTGGCAGGCATCCAATACCTCACGCACAGCAGGGATGCCCTTTTTCTCGGAGTCCTTGAACTTCAGGTGCAGGCTGCCGTAGGGCATGACACAGTTGAACGCTGTGTCTTTGAGTCGTGCCAGGTCCTTCGGCTGGATGCTGCCGAAATAGAGCCCCACGGGCAGGAACGGCTTGCCGTTCACCAAAGCGCGGCCCTTGGCGTCGATCCGGCACGCGTTGGCGGGCACGGATGTCGCATCCGGCGGTGTCGCGACACTGAGGGCCAACTGCTTCTCCGCCAGGAGCCACTGGTGCTCAGGATCTGCGAGGGTGGCGTAGATCATGTAGTCACCTGTCTGCAGAGGCCCGAGATCGGCGCTGATTCGGCCGTTTCGCACGGGTGCTGTGAGGTCGCGCACGACATCTTCTCCCTCGCGCAGTTGCAGCCGGCAGATGAGCTTTTCCGGGTCGGCCCACGACACGCCGTCGCCCAGTTTGCCGACCACGTAGGAGCCCAGTGTGATGGCGCCATTTCCGGGGGACAAGACAGATCTGCGCGGGATGATCGGGTAGACGCTCCAGGTTGCGGCTTCGGACTCGATGAAAACATCGTCAAACCAGGCTGTCCCGGTCATGCCGCGGCGCATGTAGAGTGTGAGTGTGGCCTGCACAGGCTCAGCAGGCGTGGTCCCGATCGTCTCGATCAGCGTCCAGTCTCTCGTGCCCTTGATCCCATGGGCATAAGCCCCACCGACCCACTTCTCATTCGTGACGAACTCCAGGCAGATGCTCGCCCCGGATTCGTCGCCTTTGACGTTCTCACTCTTGATCCATGCCCCGAACCGGTAACGCGTGTTGGGAAGGAGTTGGACAACAGACTTTGACAGCGGGTAGAGCGTAGAGTCCGTGCGTTCGTAACGCAACCCGCCAGTGCCGTTGCGGCCCCCGTTCGGTGCATAGGCGAAACCGCTGGGCAACCCCCATCCCTTCGCATCGGTGTCAAAGGCGGGATTGGTCACGTCTGGTTTCAGCGCTGCCTTGCGCTCAAGCGTCGTGTATACCTGCCAGTCAACACTCAGTGCTGCCGTAGCGACGGTCTGGGCTTGCATGCTGGGAACGCTCAGGTTGGCAGACAGCATTGCTACCACCAGGAGCACTGACTTGTATGCTGAAAACCGCCGGATGCGTGTGGTCGGTCTTGGGTGTTCGGCCATCGTCTTGTCCTCCGAAGTACCGTTTTCAGGTGATCGCTATCCCTTCAGCAGTCACAGGAGTGGGGACCTACGTTACGTCGCGCTGGGTCTGTTTGCGAGCGTTGGGGTGGTTAGCTGGCAATGCCTCAGTTGCGTGGGGAGAGAACTCCAAGATGGCTCGACAGAGTCTCTCCCTCCAGGGATTCTCTGGGCCATCTGTGTCCGATGGAGGGAGAGACTCCGTCGAGCCGCCTCACGTAACTGAGGAGTTACGTTAGCTGTCTGCTCGCGCTTGACCCGACGAGTAATGGCTGTCTGTTTGGGGTGTTCTTCCATGGCAGATGGGGCCCGATTGCCGCAAGACTTGGAGGCGAGCTTTTGAACGCTGAAATCCGCCCACCCGCGTGGTCTGAGACGTGCCGCCCGCCGCTCTCTGAGGCACTGGCCAATCCTCCGGACTGTTACCGCCCCGTGCCATGGCTGGCGTGGACCGGAGAACTGCATTGGCCAGTCTTGCGGAAGCAGCTCCAGGACATGCTTGAGAAGGGGATCAGGGAGTTCTTCCTGTTCCCCATCTACGGCATGGAACTGCCTTACATGTCGGCGGCCTATTGGGAACGGGTCGGCCAGACCCTTGAGTTCTGCCGTGACAACGGGATGAAATGCTGGATCTACGATGAGTATAACTGGCCCAGTGGCGTGTGCGCGGGTCAGGTGCTGCGCGACCATCCTGAACACGCGGAAAGCCAGCTCTGGATACAGTCGGCCGACAATGCCCCCGAATTGCCTGCGGCGGCTGAGCCGCACGCGTTCCACGGTCTGAACTGGGCCATCGTTCCGGGTGTGGGCGTGTTCATCAATGTACGGGGATCCACTTGGAACGCACCCGTGCCCGGCTACCTCGACGTCCTCAGCCCGGACGCCAATCGCTCCTTCATCGAGCACACGCATGAACGCTACCATCGCCGGTTCGCGGAGATGTTCCCCAAGACACTCCCGGGCTTCTTCACGGACGAGCCCGGCATGCACGGCCAACCGGGGAACGGTTGGGCCCGCTTTCCTTATACGCGCGACCTGTTCTCGGCGTTCCACGAACGCTACGGATACGACCTGCGCCAATGCCTCGGCGATTTGGTGTCCGACCTATCCGATACCGCACCACGCACGCGCTGTCACTACTGGCGTTTCGTGGCCGAGCGTTTCGGCGCAGCGTACGCTCGTCAGCAGCGAGAGTGGTGTGACGCCCACGGCGTCGCACTCACTGGGCACTGCTTGGCCGAGGAGGCGCTCTCGGGCCATGTTCGGACGAACGGAGACCTTTGGGAATTTCTACGCCACTTCACTGTCCCCGGAATCGATCTTCTGGCCAATGCAGACGGCTTCAATTTCCCGTATCGCGTTGGGTTCTACAGCGCCAAGGATCGGCGTGGTTTCCATCTGACCTGTAAGATGGTTCACGGGATCGTCCGTCACAGCGGCGGACGGGAGATGCTCAGTGAAGCGTTCGGCGTTTGCGATTGGGGGTTGACACTGCAACGACAGAGATGTGGATTCAACTATCAGGTTGCTCTTGGAGTCACGCTGTTCAACGACAACTCTCTGATCACCAGCATTGCAGATTTCCGAAAATGGGCCATCGCAGGGAAGCACTTCACGCAGCCTTGGTGGGAGCACTACAAGCAGTACGCGGACTACAATGCTCGCGTGGCGGCCCTGCATGCTGAAGGGGAGCCGGTGGCCGACATCGCGGTGCTCTACCCGCGGTCGACGATTTGGGCACGGTGCGGCGCCAGCAACGACGGCCTTGAGCCGCTGCAGGAGACGCTCTACGATTTACTGGATGAGCTCGTCCGTGAGCAGTGGCACTTCGACATGCTTTTTGAGCCCGTGCTGGCCGAAGCAGTGGTCGTGGGCAGTGAGATTGTCACGCCCCACGCACGCTATCGTGCCCTCATCGTGCCGGCTGCCACGATCTTGCCGCGCGCGTGTATGGAGGTCTTGCGTGAGTTCGCCATGGCCGGAGGCACAGTGCTGTTTTGCGGCGATCCGCCCGCACTGGAGGTAGACTCCCTGGCTTCTCTGGTTGACGAGGTGGGCGCCTTGCGGACAGGGCCTCGCGTGCGTGAGATTGAGGCTGCCGGGCAGGCCGTGTGCCGGGAACTTGAGCAGCTCGTCAAGCGGCCACTGAGGCTCGCGGGGGTGGGCGCACGCGAATTCGTGTCATCCTGCCGACGGTTCGGGGAGACGACTCTGTTCTTTGTTGCGAATATGGCTGAGGAACAGGCGGACATCGCAGTGACTGTTCCGGGGGAGCACCAGCTCCTTGTCTGCGAACCCGACACGCTGGACTGGTTCCGGCCGGACCGGGACGGCAACGGGACGTTTCTCTGGCACTTTGAACCTTGGCAGGCGGTCTTTCTCGCCGTGAGTGCAGAAGCAGAGAGTTGCGGAGAATTGCGGAGCGAACCGGCTTGGCTGAGCACTGACCTGGCAGAGACGCTCGATGGCGAATGGGCATTCAGTCTGGATCCCGGCAACATGTTGCGTCTGACGCCACAGGTCAGGCTGGACCCCACAAACGCGGGTGTGGCCGCAGGCTGGTGCCATGACACGGGGGTGGACGGGTGGTTGGCTGCCGAAGGCGGGCGTCGGATGGCGGAGCCTATCCTGCCGGAGGAGTCTCCCTGGTACTGGTTGCGCGCAACGGTGCACTGCAACGCGCCCGCCGGGCCCCGCTATGTCGTGTGTGATAACCCGGACTTTCTCGAGCTTTACGTCAACGGCTCGGCGGCCGAACAGGTAGACCGCCCGTCACTTTGGACGGAGGAGAACGTGGCGTTCGACGTTGCCGGGCGCTTCTGTCTGGGCGCGAACACGATCCACATTCGAGCCCGGACGAGTAGGTACAATGACCCGCGAGTCGGGGCGTTTGCGGTCTCCGCAACGCTGCTGCAACCCGTTGTGCTTGTCGGGGACTTCCTGGTGGGGCAGGATGACCGGTTGCTGCCATGGGCCGGGATGCTGAACGCCGATACCTGCTGGGAGCTCCAGGGCCTTCCGCATGTCGGCGGAACGGGTACCTATCGCCGGAATCTCGAGTGGGATGGGCGTGAACACCTGGTCTTGCACCTTCCCCACTGTACGGACGCCGTCGATGTGCACGTCAACGGCCGCCATTGTGGAACGCGTGTTTGGGCTCCGTACGTGTTTGACCTGGCCGATGTGCTTACTTGTGGAGCGAATGTTCTCGAGCTTAACGTGCGGAACACGCTGGGGAACATCATCACCGAGACGTACGGGGGAGTGGCGCCGGATCGGCCCCCGGTCAGCGGTCTGCTGGAAGCTCCGCGGTTGCTCGCTGTCTGACGCGACCCCTTGCCAGGAAGCACCGGTTGCTCGCCCGGCGTTTGGCCCTCAGCCTGAGGCGGAGTGTTGCTACAGAAAGGGAATTCTCGTGAAATCACCTGCCACGATTTTTGTCGGGTGTCTGTTGCTGGCCGGTTTGGCGCCCACTGTCCAGGGCATTGAGCCGATCGAGATTGAGCAGGGCATGTACCGTGTGGTCGCCGGCCCAAGTGGGGTCGTCGTCTACCATGGTGGGACGCAGCTCTCGCTGGGGTCCTACTTCACCGTCTACAAGCCTGACTACAAAGGAAATATCGTCTCGATCGGGGAACTCTGGAAGAACGCCGCGGTGACCCGTGGACCGAACAGGATGGAGGCACGGGCTGACCTGCCGGAAGGACGGGCTCGCCTCCGCGTGGAAGTCACGCCTGATTGGATCGAGGTCGAGGTCGGCATCAGTGTAGCCGCCGGCGTGGAGTTTGGACCTCGGGAGTATGCGGCCTTTCAGATACCGCCGGATCTCGTTGTTGGCGGCACCGTAGAGGTTCTCAACGCGGCCGGCTCAGTGACGGAAAGCAAACCTGTTCCGGCCACGCCGACCCGTGGAGGCATGGTTCGTCCCGGCAGCATGCTGCGCTTCCACACCGCGGACCGCGTGATTGAGATCCGAACCGGCGGCGGGACGAATGTCTACGCCTTCGACGCACGTGTGGAACAGTACGGGAAGCGTGGCGGCCTGTGGGTGTTCTCCGGCCTGCCAGTCGCACCCGGCTACGAGACCACGGTAACACGCAGGTTGCGGGTCATTCCTCCGCCCGAGCCGCGGCCTGTGGGCACAGCCGTGTTCCAGGACGGAACGCCCGTCGCACGAGTTGTGATTCGGGAAGGCGCAACGGAACGAGAGCAGTTCGCCGCGGAGGAACTCGTCGCTTACATCGAGAAGATTTGCGGGAAGCGCATCGAGGTCCGACCGATCGGAACGGACGCCGGTCGGCCGGGCGATCTTGCAGTCGGCGAGTGTGCGGTTTCCGCAGGGCTCATTTCCCGAGAAGAACTTGCCCCCCTTGAGCGTGATGGATACGTCGTGCGGGTGACGAGCGACCGCGGCGCCGTGTGTGGCTGGCGTGATCTGGGAACTACCTATGGGGTGTACGCCCTGATTCGTCAACTCGGGATCACGTTCTACGCGCCCGGCTGTGAAGCCGTGCCTGAGACGGAGGCGCTGACCATCCCGGCTTGCGATCTGCGCAAGAAGCCGCTGCTCGAGTTCCGCAAGATGACCCAGAACCTGAAACTCGGGCACACACCTTCCGACGATTTGGGGAATCCACGCGATATCGGCGAGAAGGGCGGTCTCGTCCATGCCGCGGCCTATCTCGTGCCGTTCGACAGGTTCCATGAGGAACACCCGGAGTACTTCGCCTTGCAGAAGGACGGCAAACGCCTGCACCGTCACCCGAAGGCGACGCGCTTTGATGTGCATCTTTGCCTTTCCAATCCGGACGTGCAGCGCGTTTCGGCCGAACGCCTGTTGGTCCTTATGGACAAACAGCCGGACCGGACGTTCTTCGGTGTCTCGCAGGGCGACGGGCACGCGTGGTGCAGGTGCGAGGAATGTCAGGCGCTGGACACGGTCCCCGGCAAAGTCATGACCGACCGACTCATCACCTATGTGAACGCCATTGCCCGGTTCGTTGCCGTGAAGCACCCGGAGAAGCAGATTTTGACGCTTGCCTACACCAAGGCGACCTCGCCGCCGCCGATTCGGGTCAAGCCGGAGCCCAACGTTATGGTGCAGTTCTGTCCGTATCCCGGCCGTGTTTACTGCCAGAGCCATTTCTTCACCTGCGAGAAGAACGTTGGCGGCTACGAGGACATCCAGGGATGGTTCAAGCTAGCCCCCAGCAGACTATTTAGAATGACTTAGTATTTTGGGCACCCAGAAAAGCCTCTCTGAGCTTGAGAAGGTCGGGCTTGCGTGGCTAAGGTCAGGGCTGTGGCGAGCTGTGCAGCAGCAATACACAAGCCTGCAAAGAGAGTACTTGCTGGCGCCGGTGTGTTGCTGCCCAATGCGGTGTGCGTTCGGCCTACCTCAAATCCTTTCTTCCTCATCCCTGTAATCCCCCCGTAACTCATGCCCCGACCAGCCAACCGCAGTACAATTGCGGACGTGGTGCGGAGGCATGCGAGGTGATTACCATCCCGGCGGCAATGGTATCTTCCATTTGGCCTATTCAGACTTATCGATGCCAGGTTCTTGAGGGGAGAAATGGGGGCTGTGGTCAAGTCTACATATACATAGAACGCCATGTCCATAACAGGTTCACGGCCTGGTCCCGGCTTGGCTTGGTGAGGTGCTCTTTGGCCGTCTGGTTTCCCATGAGTAATCGTGAACAAACTGACGTAAAGCCATGGGAAACCACAGACATGGACACTGAGGACCGACCACAAAGGCGACACACCTAGTCGCCGTAGCAGTACTGCGATGTGCTATACGAAAGCATCCGGAAAAAGAGGAGAGCAAGCAATGAGAACGAGAACCAAAGACCCGTCACAGCGGGACACGGTGATGGTCCGTGTCGAGGTACGTCGCAGCTACCACGAGCAGATCAAGCAGCTGTCGTATTTGGACCGTACGCCAATCTACAAGATCATCGGGGAGGCACTGGCTGCAGGCATTCCCAAGACTAAACAGCGTGTGTCCAACGACCTTGCCGAGCGCAAGAAGAGAGAGCAGACGATGAAGCAAGCCAGCGATCCCCGAACCAGCTGGGCCATACCGACTGAAGGCAACGGACAGACGGAAGCGGCGACAGCCGCAGCGCAAGAATCAGAGGAGAAAGTCAACGATGAGAAACGTGACGACAGTTGAAATAGATCGAGACACCCATGCTCAACTGCGTGCCCTCGCTGAGCAGTCGGGCTTTAAGATCAGGAACCTGACGGCGCTACTGCTTCAGGAAGGCATGTCAGTGTTCGCGGCAAAATACCCGGAGTTCTCGGGTATTGCATCGAGGGGGGTGCCGCCAGTTGGACACAGCCTAACCGACATGCCCCTTACTGACACAGACGGTGAATAATCCCCAGCCGTGGCCTTTCCGCTTGTCTAGATGAACACCGTGACGTCCACCGAAAATTGTGCTGACCCAGTCTCGTTCGGGGCTTGCACAGCTTGCGAGTTCATGGTATTTTACGGGACATGCCTCACAGCAGGCATTCAGGCACTCAACTGCCTGCAAATCAAGAAATCTGGGAAACGAGCGAAAGGGAAAAACGTCTCAACTGCCGCGTTCGACAGTAAACGGACGGTGGCTATCCCAGGTTGATTTGTAGAGCGGTCTCGCCTTTCTGTTATCCCTGACCTGTTTTCTTCTCGTGGTTACTCTCTCCTCTGCGTGAAGCCAAAACAGATTCAGACCCTCACATCATGATGTGTCGGCGCGTCCAACTCTCTTCTCCTTCTTCGGGTCAGCTTCCTACCATCTTCTGCTGAGCGTGACCACGCGGTCGTGTGGATCACCAGTTGTGTTCCCATCGGATCGAGCGATCCGTTAGACCACCAACAGCTCACCTGTAGAGAGAAGCAAACGTCTGCACGTAAGCCGACACACACTCGGAAGTAACAAACACAAGGAAACAGCAAGATGGCCCTTAACCTAAACGAGATATTGGAAGACGAGAAGGGGACACCACAACCCTCCTCTTCCGAAGACGTGATCGACAGGATGGACGAACCCTCAGAAGAAGAGCAAGATGCCGGAATGGGATCCCCGTCCTCCGGACTCAATTCCGTGGTGGAAGCCGTAAGAGGCTTCGCGCTAGATCTGCACGAAGCCCTGCGACAACTGTCGGATAGAGACCTGATATTTCTGGCTGATGCGATCACGCAAGTGCAGAAGGATAGGTACGCTAGCGTGCCATTCTAGGAGGAAGGCCCTGCCGAAAGCACGGGCTCCACATGTCATCCATACGATCAACAACAATACCCAAATCTGGGCAGAGGCGGTCACAAAACCGTGGCCGCCTCTCGCCCCACTATCAGGAGACACCGACATGGCCCCGAACACGAACAACACTGCCAAAAGGCTACACGAAAATGTCAATACGAACACACGGGCAAAATGCCCAGCAACCCGCTGTCGATCTATGGACAGCAACCGATCCCAACACCCTTTCCGCCATGAACGACCCCAGCAGATTGCCAGAGATTCTGGAAGCCCTTGGCTACCGCCATGATGACCGCGTTAAGTTCGCGAGCCTCACGCGCACGACCACAGACTGGGACACAGGATGGTTGTGCCTCGCCAGTATGAGCATTGAGAAGATCGTCAGCAATTGGACCGAGCAGCTATGCACCACTCCCGACGTAGCCGTCATCATGAACCAGGAGATCCCCGTCCAAGACCTCTACATGGGTTTCTGCACGCACGATGGAGCGCGTAAGTTCACCAAAGCGAACATGGTCGAGTGTACCCACCTGGTCCTGGATGTGGATGTCGGGACAGCAGGTCATAGAAACGCGAGCGCGTACGAAACTGCGGAGGAAGCTCTTGCGGCTGTTTCCGGCTTTCTGCCACCACCCACGATGGTACTGAACACGGGAGGCGGACTCAACCTCTATTTCAGGCTTGCTGAACGCCTCGACGTGCAGGAGCATCTTCAGGAGATTGAGGCACTGTCTAAACGTGCAAGCTACGCCGTCAAGGGAGACACCTGCCATTCTGTGGATCACATCTTCAGGTTTCCACTGTCCATCAACTGGAAACTGATGGGAGAGACGCGTCGAACCACTATCCTACAGTTCCGTCCCGACGTCGATTACACCCTCGATGAACTGAATGCATATCTTGATGCACGGGATGTCCCGGAAGCAGAAGAGATACAGTCAGTAACGAAGGCTTCTTCTGGAAGCCAATCCCAATCATCGGGGAGTTTTGACTCTTCCGCATGGGGCTATCACATGGTAATGGATGCGGTTGCTGCGAAAGTGCCCGAGCGACAGATCATATCGAAGCTGAAAAGGGTGCCCGATGTGTGGTCGCACTACAACACAGAGAACCGTGCCAGAGCAGACATTCGGCGAATCCGGAAGAAGCTACTGGGAGGACTGCCCAGACCTCGGACGCCGGTTGAGAATGTTGAGATGGATATCAGTTTGTCTCTCCCTGCCATTGCTGAACCCCGCCGCATCTTCGATGAGGAAGTATTCCCGACGCAGAATGAGCGTATCGACGCCGTTCTCGGTCTGCTTGATACGGCCATCCAGAGTGGTCGAAATGTGATCTTCAATCTGCCGTGCGGCTCAAGCAAGACGACCAGCGCCATCATCACCGTCGCCGGAAATGCGAGCAATAGCAATCGGTTCTGGTTCGTGACCGAGAAGGTTGCCAATGTCAGGAGGATTGCTGAAACACTTCGTATTCTGGGCTGTAACGCAGTCGAGTGGCATGGCTTCCATGAAGCCGTCTGTGAGCAGAAACTGACCTACCAGGAGTTCCGGGACTGCGACACGATACCGTGCCGTGAATGTGAGCACCAACAAGGCTGCACAGCAACCAACCGTATCCTTGCGACAGGTGGCCGTTGGGACTGTCCTACTGCCGACGTGGTAGTAACTACACATGCACACTGGAGAGCGGCGATGTTGAGTGGCAAAATACCCTCTTCATTGCGAGCGGTCATTGTTGATGAAGCTCCCATGCTCTCGGAAACTCTGACCCTCACTGAGGCCGACATGTCCCGACTGCGGCGGATGTTCAGTCCATGTGCAGACATTGCTCAGAGCGTCTGTGAGGACCTGGCTTTGGTGATCCGAGCAACAGCAGATGGGGACTGTCGGCGTGTGACATTGAATGGGATAAGACGGAGGACACGGTTGCTCAAACAGTGCGTGCTCACGCGACACGAAGCAGGTGAACTCGATGATAGTGATCTCCAGCTCGCTCTTGAGTTGATTGCCTTTGCCGCGCGTGGCAGCGATGTGTATGCAGTGCTGTACTACAAGAACGGTGAAAAACGAACTGGAGCACATTACAGGCTCATAACCGGCAAGGTCCAAATCCGCACGGATGTACAGCATATCGTGTTGGACGGATCAGCCAAACTGTCGGACGTAGAGTGGGTAGATTTCACCATTTGGCAAGCCCCTGAATTACTGCCGACCTATCCGAACACCACCATTCACATCATCAAAGCCAATCCGTCAAAGACCAAGCTCTCGGACAGCCAGACTTTCAAGAGTCTTGAGAGCACCGCCCTGAACGTGATACAAGCTCGCCCGGATTGCCTGAGGTCAATCGTCTTCCGGAACAAGACTGCCACTGAGAAGATCGCGAAGGACGTTGAGGGTCTCTCAGTGCTGATCGACATGTCCGGTGTTGCAGTAATCCCGATGACGAGAGGTGAGCACAAAGGCTCAAACGATGGTAAGGAGGCGGACGCAGCCGTCGTTGCGATGTCACTGTTCTACGACGCGAGCTACTACGTCCTTCGCACGGCTCTTGCCACTGGTAGCGGCATTGCCTCCACACGGATATGGCAGACGGGAAAGACCTTCCAGTTTCCGAAGATGAAGCGGAATGGCGGGTATACCGACAAGCAGATTCACCAAGCCTTTGTCCGTGCTACCGCAGACGATCTGTACCAGGCGATCATGCGTGGGAAGATCCGGACGGATGCAGATGCCGTGTATGACGTAGTCTGCTTGCTGGACAGTCCTGAAGTGATCTCACTTCTGACTGATGATTTGCCGGGCTGCACCATTCTGATTGACGGTAGCAATATCATCATGCGAATGATGGCAGGCGATAGTGAAACGCAACTTGCCAAGAGCTTCCAGAGCGGTAAGGAGCCAGAGGCAGACAGACAGAAACTAAAGAGGATAATTGAGGCATTCTATGAGTGTTGGTGCGACCGTCCGTAGCCTGTCATGACACACCTCTAAAGAAGAACCCAAGGTTGCTATAATAATACCTATATGGCAACCTTGGGTTTCATATTACTGGTTGGTATCACCACGTCATTGCGGACCGGAAGTGGTCAGGTACAGGAACCCAAGGTTGCTATAAAGAAACATTAAGAGGTAACCTTGGGTATCCCAAATGTTCTCAATTCGTGTTAGATGGGTTGTCAGGTAAGGTGTGTCTAGCCAGGCAACGCTACAACCCTTGGTTATTCGCCAATCGAGACATCTGTAGCTTCACAGCAATTCGTGTCCGCTCCGTCCACGTCAGAATGGAACAGCTGTATCGGTGCGCGACCGTGAACCAAAACTGCTCCTTGTATCAACGTGGTGCTGATGGTCCCAGCATCCTCTTCAGAACGCCATAGAGGCTCCTGAGAAGCTTCTGGCTTGGCGACGCACGAACTGCACGTGTCAGCATCATTCACAGCCAAAAAGGCTGTGTCACGGCACAGGAGAACTGAACCACAATGGGCCTACGAGACGCCTGAGACGATCTATACCACTTCTGCTGCACTAAGCCCACGATTTCTCCCGCTACGATCCTGAGAATGTCGTATCTTGATCGTGGCGTATCCTGGGGCCGTTGATCTCATGCCAGTCCATATCCGTGAGGCTGACCAGATGACCTCCACTGAATCCTCGTGCCGCACAGCATGGCCATCGCAGCCCTCGCTGCCCTCACCCGGCCCATCACATGGCTCGACACCCAACGCGTGCCCAGGTGCCTGTAATGTGGCTGTGTCGGCATGGCATTGGTTGTGCCTTGCGCTAGACAGTAAGCAGAACGAAGTTAGTATTCCTTGCAGCTTGGCATGGGCAGTGAACTGGAACTGCTCACCATTTCCTGCTGCCGGATTACCGTTGCCAAAGATCAGGAGGGTAGCATGCGCTCACGAGCAAGGCAGATGCTCGACAAGTCGGTTTCCTCAATGCTCTCGGCTATCGAGATCTACAACAAACCCAATTTCCTCTACCGCGAAGAGACATTTTCGATCCTGGCTGTGAATGCATGGGAACTACTGCTGAAGGCGCGCATTCTTCAGCTTGGTAGAAACAAAATCAGCGTGATTCTTGTGTACGAACATCACACGCTTCGGGATGGATCTCGGTCCCAGAAGCTATACCGCAAGAAGAACCGGTGCGGCAACCACATATCGCTAGGATTGTTCAAGGCCTTCGACAGCCTTGTCAACGATTACGGAGATGACATTGAAGCATGTGTCAGGTCTAACCTAGAAGCATTGACCGAGATAAGGGACAATGCCGTTCACTTCATGAACCGTGACTTCGACCTTCGCAAGACCGTTCATGAACTCGGATCAGCCAGTGCGCGGAACTACCTGCGTCTGGTCCGACAGTGGTTTGGGGTCGATTTGAGAGAATACAACATATTTCTCATGCCAATCGCTTTCGTTCGGGACTGTGATTCCGCTGAAGGCATTGCACTCAACTCACAGGAGAGGAAGGTTCTGGAGTTCGTCAGATCGCTGAATGCTGATGAGTTTGCCAAAGCGGGGTCCGAGTTCTGCTTCTCCTTGGATATAGATATTCGGATGCGCCGAACGGGTAGCGACGGCAAGGCCGAGGTCACCCTATCCAACTCTCCCGAAGCTGTGCCAGTAAGGTTAGAAGAAGAGGATATTCGAGAGAAATATCCATGGGACTACAAAATTCTGTCAACAAGACTTCGCAAGCGATACTATGACTTCAAGGAAAATCAGGATTACCACAAAACACGAAAGGAACTTGAGAAAGATGAACGATTCTGCAAATCCCGTTACCTTGATCCAGGCAACCAAAGAAGCTCGAGGAAGAACTTCTATAACCCAAATATCCTGAAGGAGTTTGACAGGTTCTACACAAGAACTTGAGCTGGGCACGTATGGAGAAGAGGCCTGAATAGAAATGGACCCTCTGCGGGGGAATTTCCCGATTTTTCATATTCCGCGAATCGGAGAAGCAGAACTCCGTTCCATATTGCCGAAACTGGTTCTTTTGAGATCAGAAAGGAAGTACCTTTTCTGGAACTGTTTTTTGGGATCATCAGAATCGACGAAGTGGAACGTTCTGGAGAAGGGGTCAATGCCGTCAACTTAAGCGGGCAGAATGCCATGGCACCTGTTGCGGCGCAGGCGGTTAGCGCTATATTGGCAGTGTCTCAGGTGGGCGCCGAACAGTGCAAGCCAGCAAGTAAGGAGTGACCGCAA